>ENA-OWPB01001049-OWPB01001049.1-human-gut-metagenome-genome-assembly--contig:-NODE-1049-length-28292-cov-12.018911_pt1 | contig 28292 bp, 25 predicted proteins | sample MGYA00248260_ERZ651838 | MGnify/ENA primary metagenome ERZ651838 (study PRJEB26924, sample SAMEA4378304) | human gut metagenome | biome: human gut; feature: human-associated habitat; material: faeces...
TTTCAGAGTCGATGTTCTCCTCACGGTGGGCAGACAGCAGAATGTACTTGTCCTTCTCCAGTCCCAGACGCTCCAGCACGTCGCTTTTCTGGATCTTCTCCAGATTCATGTGCAGGACTTCCGCCATGGGAGAGCCGGTCTGGTAGGTGCGTTCCTTGGGCAGTCCGGTGTCCGCCAGATACTTCCGGGCAAACTCGGAATAGCACATATTCACGTCAGAAATCACATCCACGATGCGGCGATTAGTCTCCTCAGGCAGGCACTCATCCTTGCAGCGGTTGCCGGCCTCCATGTGAAACAAAGGAATGTGTAGCCGCTTCGCAGAGATGGCAGACAGGCAGGAGTTGGTATCGCCCAGCACCAGATAGCCCTCCGGCTGCAACTCGGACAGAAGCTCATAGCTGCGCCCCAAAATGTTGCCGCAGGTCACGCCCAGATTTTCGCCCACAACAGGCACAAGAATGTCCGGGCCATATTCCCCGAAGGTGTTCTTCAGTTCGAAATCCTCCCAGAATACGGTGGAGAGGTTTCTGTCCCAGTTTTGATTGTAATAGACCACGCAGCAGTCAAAATATTCCCGGCAGCGCTTGATGACAGCTGCAAGACGAATAATCTCCGGACGGGTGCCGCAGCCAATCATGACCTTGGTGCGCCCATCATTTTTCCATGTAAAATTGTGTTCCATAAAATTCTCCTAACGTCAACCAGTAGCTACTCTTACACCGGCTCGAAGAAGGTGTCCGGATGGTTCGGGTTGAAAATCTCGTTGCAGGTCATCACCGTCACCAGATTTTCCGTTTCGGACAGATTGATGATGTTGTGAGTCCAGCCGGGAATCATGTGGACAGCCTCGATCTTGTCTCCGGAAACCTCAAACTCTACCGTTTCCCCGGTGTTGATGTTACGTTCCTGAATCAGGCCGTGACCTGCCACCACGATGAACAGTTCCCACTTGGAATTGTGCCAGTGCTGTCCCTTGGTGATGCCCGGACGACTGATGTTGATGCTCACCTGCCCACAGTCAGCGGTATGGACCAACTCGGTGAAGGAGCCACGGTTGTCCACGTTCATTTTCAGAGCGTATTTAAATTTGTCTGTGGGCAGATAGGTCAGGTACAGGGAGTAAAGCTTCTTAGCGAAGGAGCCATCGGGCATCTTGGGCATCATGAGGGTGGTGGGCTGTGTCTTGAACTCCTGCAACAGATCCACGATCTCGCCCAGTGTTACCTTGTGTGTCACAGGGACGCAGCAGTAACGACCATCTGCTTGCAGAACAGTCTCCACACCGTCAAATTCACAGTGCTGCTCCTTGCCTTCCAGCAGGTCGAACATTCCTTCTACAAGATCGTCGATGTACAGCAGCTCCAGCTCGGTGCTACGGTCGTTGACAGTAAAGGACTCGTCATTGGCGACTGCCCAGCAGAAGGTGCTGACGGCGCTATTGTACTTGGGGCGGCTGTGTCCCATCAGGTTGACAAAACGGTAGACGGCAACCTTTGCGCCGGTTTCCTGAGCATACTGGAAGAATAGTTCCTCGCCAGCCTTCTTGCTGCGTCCGTACTCGCTGTTGCCGAAACGACCAGCCAGCGTGGCTTGAATGGAGGAGGACAGCATGATGGTTGCCTTGTTGTTGTGCTTTTTCAGGCAGTTCAGCAGATCAGATGCAAAGCCGAAGTTTCCCTTCATGAAGTCTTCCGGGTTCTCCGGGCGATTCACGCCTGCCAGATTGAATACGAAGTCTGCTTTCTGGCAGTACTTGTCCAGCTCCGCCGGGGTGGAATCCAGATCATACTCGTAGATTTCTTTAATATCCAATGCCGGGCGAGTCTTGTTCTTCCCATCCCGGATGTTTTTCAGGTTGTTGCACAGGGCGGTTCCTACCATGCCCTTGGCACCTGTGACTAGAATGTTCATTCTCTCACCTCTTAGTGTACTGCGGTGCAGTCCGGAATATCTGCTCCGTCCGGCACGGCTGCATGGTTGCAGACGGTAACATTGCTGCCGATGCGGGCAAAGTTCCCCACCGTTGCGCCGGTGCGAACAACGCTGTTGGTGTAAATCAAAGCGTAGTCCCCTACCGCTGCATCACAATGGATTTCCGTTCCGGCATTCAGCAAAACACCGTTACCAACGGATGCACTGTTCTGGATGCAAGCGTTTTGCAGCACCACACAGCCACAGCCCAGCTTGGCGTATGGACTGATATAAGCATTGGGAGCAATGATGTTCGGAAAAGCATAGCCAAGGGCTTTCGCCTTCTCATACACCTGTGCCCGGAACCGATTGTTGCCGATACCCACCACCAGCAAACCATATTCTTTCCGCAGCTCCGGCAGATTAGCAAGACCGCCAACCACCGGAATGCCGCAAATTTCAGCGCCCACAACTTGTCCATCATCCACAAAAGCGCAATCGTATTGGAGCATCGCCTGCTCCGCCACCATGCGCCCGAAGCCGCCGGCACCAACTAAAAGAAGTTTTTCTTGCATTTACTTTGTCCTATTGCTCTCCGTTTCTTTCAACAAGTGTTGTTCATCAATATAATCTAACAGTTCCTTACTTTCACTTGATGCCTTTCTAAAGAACAAGAAACCGCTATCTCTTAGTTTCGGCCAGTCTTTTTTTTCTTTAAAAAGCGTAACTACTATGGGATATTCAAAATAGGTAAGGTTTTCAAAATTCGTCAAATGAGGTCTCGTAATTGCTTTTCCATCAGGTGTACATTTTACAAAAGGTGAATTATAAACAATCGTATGAAAGTAAGACTCATCTGGTGCATACATTGTTTGAAAGTATCCATTAAATCTTGCATTCTGATCATAGAATTCCACAATATACTCAGCAAGTTTCCTTGTAATACCAAACTGAGCACAGCCCTGATAGATTTCCATCCTCTCGTTTGCATTGTTTATCACATAGTTCTTCTTGAAATGCGGAATTTATCCAGATTTTAAAAACAATTCCACATTAGCCTTGTGCAAAATTTTGGCCCATAGTTTTGTTTTTAAATCAAGATACCAGTACAAAGAGTACTTATGCACTTCTTTGAGTACTTATGCACTTCTTTAGGATTATCGGATTCAGAAATATTCTGGGCAGGAATAAATTCTGTTTCGGGTCTTTCTTCAAAAAAGGCATGAATCTCTTGATTTGTTTTTATTGGATATTCTAAGCCTTGTAGTATTACGAAGCGGTCAAACTGTCGCCCCCCAAGAAATTGCAGCCTTAAGCAAATTAACCGTCGCTTCTATTGAAGAATAACCTCCCCAATAAACACATACTCTTTGGTTCAGAATATGAACATGTGAATTGGCTTTCAGTGCTTGTTCAAACGGTTTCACATCACATTTCCCATCCACATGAACAAATGCCTCATCGCTAGTACTGTTCGTAACCTTATCAGTTAGCCGTTTTATATGCTTAGGATCCATATGACAAAGAATCAAATAGGCAATCCTCATTTTTTCTCCTCATTCGACCAACACTTAATTTAACTTAGACATTCGGGATGCCCTTCAGTGCATTCTGGACATACTCGGTGGTCAGGATCTTCTTGACAGTGCCTTCCACATCCAGACGCTCCGTGTTATGGCTGGTATAGGACTCGTCCGCCATGGTATGTACCTCACCCTTCACCACGAACTTGTCGTAGTTCAGGTCACGGTTATCCGCAGCAACACGGAAGTAGTGACCCATATCCTGGCTACGCAGACGCTCCTCACGGGTCATCAGGGTCTCGAACAGCTTCTCGCCGTGACGGGTGCCAATGATGTTCGTACCGGTGTCGCCGAAGAGTTGCTGGACAGCCTTTGCCAAATCGCCGATGGTGGAAGCATCAGACTTCTGGATGAACAAATCACCGGGATTTGCATGTTGGAAAGCGAACATAACCAGATCCACAGCTTCGTCCAGATTCATCAGGAAGCGGGTCATGTTGGGGTCGGTGATGGTGATGGGATTGCCGGCCTTGATCTGGTCAATGAACAGAGGAATGACGGAACCGCGGCTGCACATAACGTTGCCGTAACGGGTGCAGCAGATGGTGGTACCTCCACGCTCAGCAGCCACACGGGCGTTAGCGTAGATGACATGCTCCATCATAGCCTTAGAGATGCCCATGGCGTTGATGGGGTAAGCTGCCTTATCGGTGGACAGGCAGACCACACGCTTGACACCGGCATCGATGGCTGCGTGCAGGACGTTGTCCGTGCCGATGATGTTGGTCTGAACAGCCTGCATGGGGAAGAACTCGCAGGAGGGAACCTGCTTCAGTGCGGCTGCGTGGAAGATGTAGTCAACACCCGGCATTGCGTCACGGATGGACTGCGGGTTACGGACGTCGCCGATGTAGAACTTCACCTTCTTGGCAGTCTCCGGGTGCTTGGCCTGAAGCTCATGGCGCATATCGTCCTGCTTCTTCTCGTCACGGGAGAAGATGCGAATCTCCTTCAGGTCGGAATCCAGGAAGTGCTTCAAAACAGTAGAACCGAAAGAACCAGTACCACCAGTAATCATAAGGGTTGCGTTATCAAATGCAGACATCTTTTATCATTTCCTCTCATTCTTTATTAGTTTCTTTATTTCCGAATATGCTTCAAACCGAAATACGACTGCTCCTATCACATATATAGCTACCCCAAGTGCCACTTGTATCGTTAGCATCCAAACGTCCGATGAGATATTCCCAAGTAGCGAAATCGGAATAACCATTACCATCGTTAGAGCTGCATTCGGAACAATGTCATTTACAAATTCCTTTACTTTATAATCCAGAACCTTCAAATTATAGTAGAACTGAATCAAGACTAGGACAACCGCATTAATCAATGTACTTACTGCAATTGCTTTCACACTTATAAAAGCCGTTGCAACAATTGATATCAATTCCAATGCTTTATAAATGGATGTACTTTTCAAATATATATCACTTCTGCCAATGGCTTTAATTCCCTGCCCCAAAGAGGTAGAAATAATACGAAAACTATATGCAACACAGAAAAGTTGAATATACTCAACGCACTCCATCCATTTATCAGTGAGAACCAATAAAACAATCGGCTTTGCTACTGCCATAAATCCATACGAAACCGGGAAAATAATAAAGCTCCCATATCTTATCGTTTTACGTAGTAATTTTTTCACGTCATCTTTATTGGCCTGAATATTAGCCATTGCCGGAAATAAAACGGTTTGAATGGACGAGTTAATATTTGTCACCAAAAGGCTTGGGAACTGCTCTGCTTTATTATAAAAAGCCAAATCTTCCGAAGAGTAGCGCAGACCAATCACTAACGATCTTGCGCTATTCAGCAAATTGTTCAGAATATCCGTCAAAAGTAGCTTCCATCCGTAGCTCATTAACGGCTTCAATCTTTCGATCGATATCATCCTCTGAGGATGCCACTCTACCACGCACAGCAAAACAAGCGTATCAATGCTTGTATTTGTCAAATACTGTGCTACCAGTGCCCAAACACCTGCACCCACAAATGCCATGTAAATTCCTACGACAGCTGAGACAAGTGTTCCAAACAATGTGGCAAAAAAGAATTTTCGGAATTGCATATGCTTTGCTACATATGCAGACTGAATATTATTGATAGCACTTAAGGGAAGTCTAAGTCCCAGAACACGGAGTACCGATACTAGCAGTGCCGAATCCTCTTCATAAAAAAACGCAAGCAATGGTGCAGCCACGAAGAGAAGTGCATACAATGCAAAAGATAAAATCAACTGCGCAAAGAATACAGAAGAGAAATCCAAATCATCTGCATCTTTTTTCTGAATCAGTGCATTACCAAAGCCACTCGTTACAAAAACATTTGCAAATGATATAAAAATCGTAACAATCGATACAATTCCGTAATCTTTGGGCGCAAGAATTCTCGCCAGAATAATTGAAACAATAAAGGTGATTCCCTGTGCTGTGATTCTCTCAGCAAACTGCCAGCTTAACCCTGAAACTACTTTTTTTCCATCCATTGATTTTTCAATCCTTGTGTATCATTCAAACCACTCACTGGAAGTCGTTTGTCTTGTGCCACGCAACAAAAAAGCACCTAGAGAAAGAATCTCTTTCCTGCGTGTATTCTCCGCCCAATACAGGCATTTTCCAAATTTGCTGTTTTGGCACTCATTTCTATGCCCTAAAACAATTCTTCGATTTTCATCGCACAGAAGCCACTCAAGCGTTTTTTCTCTGCTCTGGTTGGTATTTTTTCCTGTCAAATTCCGCTCAAACACAATTTTCATGTAATTAATTTTAGCCAACTCCAACTGGCTAAAATATTTTTGATACAGGTTTTTGTCCTTAAGCATTTGAATTTGAACTGCATACAACTCATCAATTGCTGCAAGCAAGCGGTCTGATCCCTTTTTGCTGTTTGCAGATTTCCTCATTCGATAGAAGTAAAGCGGTTCAGGAATATATGCGAAAGTCCTGGCGGTCAGTAAACAGGCTGGCACAATATACCGGTCTTCACAGTATCTGCTTTGACTTGCACAGTATTTTATATTAGAAGTCAAAATTTCGCGCTTAAACACCTTGTTCCACCTGGCAGACGAAACATTCCCGCCTTCCAGCGAAGGAAATACTTTATCGTGAATTTTATAAATTTCATCCTGAGAAAAATAATTTTGATTAAACTCTGGCTTAAAACTATTGCTTGTTCCAGACTTCGTAAATTCTGTTCTTCCGCACATCACAATATCGGCATCTGTGCTTTGGATTTGCTTCATCATCTTTTGGTACATATCCGGTGAGAGTCTATCGTCGCTGTCGACAAAGCCGATGTACTCCCCTTGTGATTTCTCAGCTCCATAACACCAGGCTGACATTAATCCGCCATTCTTTTTCCGATAGAACCTGAATTTTTCCTTGCCTGCACAAAATCGCTCTGCCAACTGTCCGCTACGATCTGTGGAACCATCGTCAACGACAATAACCTCATAATCCATATATATTTGTCGTGCGATTGATTCCAAGCATTCTTCCAGGTAGGCTTCAACATTATAAACCGGTACTACAATACTAAGCATTTATCTCCATCCTCAGCGTTATTTGCGAATTGCTTCTATAACTCTTTTTAAAGTAAAAAATATCTTCGGGCACTTTTTTTGAATTGCAAGCTTATAAATCAGCGCAGTTGTTCCATTTTCTTTTGAAATTGCTCTCGATGCATTCAAGAATTTATCATTCTCAAATAACCGCAAAAACTGCTTTTCCTTCTCCTTTTCCGATATAGCAGCTCTACTTATATATATGCACCATAATGTTCCGTAAAAGTTATACAACTGCTTTTCTTTTTTTTCGAACGGCTTTTCTTTGTCTCGAATTGCCTGAGAGAGCAATTCAATTACTGTTTTATACTTTTCGAAATACTTATCATTAAATGAATTACTAATTGATGTTTTCCTGCAAATATAATAGTAGAGCGGTGCATCGATATAATACAACGAATTGCATCCTATTAGGTTCGGCACCATGCTCATCACATCTTCTGCGCTCGAAACATTTGAATTACAGTATTTTAAATTGCTCTCAAGCAAGGTCTTCCGTATCAATTTATTCCAGCGAGCCGGAGAAATATAGTCCTTTCCTAACTCAGGGAACGCCTTTACTTTAATTTCTTCCAGCCCTTCTCCTGTATAAAAGCCCTCGCTGATCGGATTGTGATGAACCTGCAACTTTCCTCCCGCCTCGCGTGAATCATAGAAGTGATTGCATAGAACAATATCTGCATCATATTTCAGGGCTTTTTCAGCCATCCTCTGATACATTGTATAGTCGATGTAGTCGTCACTGTCGACAAAGCCAATATAATCACCCGTGGATCTTTTGACACCATCCATCCAAGCGGCTACTAGTCCACCGTTTATCTTATGAAAAACCGAAAACCTTGAATCTTTTTGGCAATACTCTTCAGCAATTTTTCCGCTATCATCCGTTGAACCATCATCAATGATGATAACTTCATAATCTGACCAGACCTGATTTCTAATGCTTTCCAAACATCTCATAATATATTTTTCCACATTATAAACCGGTACAATAATACTGATTTTCACTCTACTATTCCTCCAAATCTGGGATCATTCTTCGATACATTTCTTCCAAGCATATTTCTGGTGTCCATCCAAGTGCTCTTAGCTTTTTCCCGCTCAGCCGTATTTTTGTTTCAGGCGCATATCCAAACCGATTGTCTTCCGGGATCTCAAAAGCCACTTTAGATTTTCCGTTTGAAAATCGTTCTGCCACCATCTCAGCCATTGCCCGAATTGACCTAGTAGTTTCTTCATTGACAACCGTGTAGGCCTCTCCTGCTTTTCCTGTTTTTAATAGCAAAAACAGGGCTTTGATTGCATCTCGTGTATAGCAATAATTACCAATAGATTCTCCGCTCGTATGCAAAATGATATCTTCACCTTTAATAGCACTTCTTGCAAATTGAGCAAACACCCGATTTTCTGTCTTTGAAACTCCTGCCCCAAATGTTTGTGCCAGCCTTGCAATTATTACGGGAAGCTGATATTCAACGGCATATGCCTTACACAGCAATTCCGCTAACCTCTTTCCCTCCGAATAGCAGCTTCGAACATCCTGTATGTCTATATCACCCAGTTGGCTTTCGCATATGCATTCCTCTGAAACCTTTTTACCAAAGACCTCCATTGAGGATAGATAAACTACCCCCATCACCTTCTTTTTCGTGGCATAATCCAGCACTCGTTTCGTTCCCGTATAGATGCTTTCGATAACCTCGACAGGGTTTGTCATAAAAAATCTCGACGTAGTTGAATTAGCCGTATGAATGATATAATCACATTCCATGGTATCGGGAATTTTTTCGGAAATATCTTGATACATAAATTCCGCTTCTTCCAACAAATGGTTCTTCAGCTCGTCTGCATAAACCGTTTTCACTTTTTCCTTATTCCGTGCTAATCCAATTACTTTAATTTTTCTCTCGTTCTTCCGGTTATACTCTACAATAGATTTAACACACAGCGAACCAATCAGACCTGTCGCTCCTGTTACCAATATTGTATGTCCTGCAAAATTTTGTTTTGCAAGTTCGTCTGCTAATATTTCAAGATCTTCCTGTAAATAGCGTGTCATCATCTTTTATATCCCATAAATCTGTGAATTTTCTTTTGCATCTAATAATGCTCTACAAATGTAAAAGTCTGCCGGAGTAGTCACCTTAATATTTTCTGACGGTCCCTCAACTGTATGAATCTTTTTCCCATAATTGAGCATCATACTTGTACTGTCCACAAAATTGTACTCGCCTTTATTTCTTGCCCTTCTGTGAACTGCAAGAATTTCCTGCAAATAAAATGTTTGCGGCGCTCTAGCCAACTGGCATTCAGATCGTGGGTAAGTTTCCGCAATAATATTGTTTTCTTTTACTCGTATAATTGTTTCAATTGCCGGGGCAACTGTTACGGCAGAACCATATTCTTTCGTTTCGCTAATACAATTAGAAATCAGTGCTTCATCAATAAGCGGACGCACGCCATCATGAATCAATACAATTTCATCCTCTTTGGGGTGAACCGTATTATCAATTTCCTGCAGTCCCCTATATTGAGAATCCAACGCACTTTCACCGCCAGGAATAAGCCACTTCACTTTTTTTATGTTATATTTTTCCAGAAGCGTTTGTGTATAGTGAAGCCATTCTTTTACAACAACAACACAAATTGCGTCTATTTCTGGATGATTGTCAAAATGCTCTATGGTCTGAATAACAATTGGTTTCCCATGGATTTCTAGAAATTGTTTAGGTTTGGCCCGACTGTTCATTCGGCTTCCAACGCCTCCAGCAAAAATCAATGCATAATTGCCCATATCATCATTCCCTCTTCGTTTTCCAATTGCCTGACCGCAGTTCTAAATTAAATTATGTACTTTATTTAAAGTCTTTTTTCCAATCAGGCATTCTTGTAATATTCAGCTTTATCTTCTTGCGTCTTCCAGTAAACAACTGTATTGTGATGCACTCTTTTATTTTCTGGCGGAAGTTGCATATAATCTCCTGGATACAGGCACTTTAGATATGTGTCGTATCCAACCGGGCATCGAAATTTTTGATTTTCAAAATCGAGCATAACATAACGAGAGAAGCATTCCTTCGGAGCAATTTTATGAAACTCTCCATTTGTAAGAGTCGTAACATATTTACATTTTTCCAGCGGATGCTTTTTTTGATTCCAATGAATAAGCTTATCCTGAAACCGGATTGCCATGGTTCCCTTTTTTATACAAACTCTTCCGATTACAGCAACTACCTTTTTGCCTAAGTTTTTACTTTTTCTCCAAGCATAAATCGAAAACTTGCTAAACCAGTGTAGCCGACCCAGAATCTTGCTGATCATGCATACAGTTTTTGAGCTGAATGAATCGTCTAATATTCCGTCTTTTGCAAAGATATCAATATACACTCCAACTTCCATAGGATATTTATCTGGAAACTCTATCAGAAGAGTTCTATCATCAGAGATTTTTGCAAAGGGGTAAACAGTGTGTTCTGGAAATTCAACCTTTAAATGGTCTGCTATGTGTCCCTCGCATTCTTTCATCATCTTGATAAAGCGGTCATAATCATTGCGAGGCATATTGACATCAATGTCATCATCCCATGGAATAAATCCTTTATGTCGTACTGCGCCCAGAAGCGTCCCTGCATCCAGAAAATATGAAAATCCATTTAGCTCGCAAAATGCCGCAAATTCTTTTAAAATATTAAGCATCACAGCTTTTTGTTCACATTCATCCATCAAGATTCTTGTGTCTTTCACCTGTTACATTCCTTCCTTTGTACAGATAATATTCCAAACATCAACCACAGCAAATAGCATTTTGCTCCTGGCCCAAAAGGTGCTTGCTGTTCAAAAAAGCTGTTTACCCAATATACCATTGCTATTGATGTAAAAGTCATGTATTCTTCATCACCTTTAAGCCTTCTCAGGCCCCAGATTAATGGGTAAACGGACATTAGCAGAACCGGTACTCCTCCAACCACTCCAAAGACAAGCAACGCTGTCAAGATCAGTGACTCTCTTTTGGTTGCGCCCATGCCAAATAGCCAGTTATCTTCCCAATCCGAAAAGAACGCTTTCCATTCATCGGAGCGTCCTGAAGTCAATGAATTCATAGAAGTCGATTCTCTTCCAGCATATAGAATATACTTCACAAAATAGCTTCTAATATTTTCATTTAACATCAAAATCACGCATATTGCGCAGCAGAGAAGGATGATTTTTTTTACCCTCGGGCTAATTCTTCCATGAACAGCTCCCCATATTGCAGCTAATGCAAGTCCTACAAAGGCCGCTCTGCTCTTTAATCCAAATAGCGTAATAATTGTAAATATAAAGCACCCTATAAAGAAGCCCTTCTTTACACGCTGTGTCGTTGGAAGTTTCTTATATAAAATCAAAATGAGAACCGTCAGAATAATCTGTGAGACAGAATTTTTGGATCCATATGCATAAAATGTCGTTTGTAGGTCTGCCCTCACTAAATATGTAGTAAAAACATTTATGCATACAATCATTCCTGAAATAATGTATGCCCCACACATCAAATTAAAATCGCATTTTCTAAGGAACTTCCCCGCCATCAAACCGACTAGCAAAATAAATCCAGCCATAAATATTTGGTAATTCAATTTTGAATTTAAATATGTATAGTTAAAAAAAGAGCCAACAATAATATATACAAAGAACAAATACAGAAGTATCCAAAAGCCCCTTGTCTCATACATATCAAGCTTTTTCCGCTTCATTACACATATCGCAGCAATTATGATCCAGACTGGTACGGAGAACATTTTCGTAATTGACAAGTTCACGATGCTTGGAAGCTGCGATAAATTCGTAAGAATACATGCAATGCTTATTGCCTTTCCGAACTTCGAAGGTTTTTCAGTATCCGTTTTTTTCATAATCCTTATTTTCTAAAGCCTCCATATGCTTTGTTGCCATCTGTTCAATTGTATAATTTCGAATCTTATCTAAATTAGACTTTGCCATTATCTCTTGCATCGCAGAGTCTTGCAATATTTTGTTTAATGCATTCGACGTTTCCTCAACATTTTCCACCGGAACAATATACCCGTTCACACCATTTTTTATCAGTTCCAGTCCTGCGACACAACGCTCTGTAGTAACAACCGGTAAACCGCTTGCCATTGCTTCGTTGATTACAAGTCCCCAAATATCCTCTCTCGTCATCAACGCAAATATATCAGCCGCTTGATAGTATTTTTTTAATTCCTCTTTGTTTTTAAATCCAATAAAATGCACATTTTTCAGTTTTAATTCTTCTTGAAGTTGAACATACTTTTCTGTTACTTCTGCACCAATTACGTAAAGTCCCGCTTCTTTGGCGCAGTTTTTCCACGCTTTTAGTAATATATCAAATCCTTTTCTGGGGATAAATTGTCCAACCGAAACAACAATCTTTTCTTCTTCCATTTTCAACTCTTCACGGAGTTTCTTTTTCTCTTCCAATGAAATCACATTTGAAAATATCTCATTTTCCCTAAGTGAAGAAAACGGATATTGATATATCTTCTCCTTTTTCGCCCCATAATGTATAAAATACTCGCTCGTGGTTTTCCCGCTACTAAGCCATCCTGAAGCCGCAGAAACAAAATGGTGCTTTATCCTATACTTCAAAGTACTGTCCTGTGAAATCAATCCACCGTCGGCTTCAATCCAAAATGGGATTTTGTGCAGCCGCATATATTCGATTGCAAGCATCGCAGTCGGGGTAGAATACCCCCCAACAATGATTCTATCAAAGCCGCTCTTTATCACTTCGATAATCTCAAAACACAAAAACTGATCGCTTTTAGTTCGAATCCCCTTCATGAACTGAGCTTTGAAATTTTTAGATTCTGCTGCCCTCCATTTTTCATCACGATCCGTTGCTGTTCTTCCTTCAAAGGTCACAGTAAGGTCACAGTATTTTCCAAGCTCATTAAAGAAATCCACCCGATATGGAGATGGGATATTTGCCATAAATAATACTTTCATGCTTTTTCCTCTATCATCTCTGCAACCACCTGAATATCCCCAGCCTGAACCAGTGTAGACTCTTTCGTATTCAGTGTTTCTTTGCACCCACCAGTATCATAAGTAATCACCCTTGTCCCACACGCCTGTGCTTCCAGATTAACCGTCGGATAATTATCCTCATAGGTCGGATTCACAAACACATCCGCCGCTGTATAAATTGCGGCCAATTCCTGTGGGCTATTGGTGCGCTGAATGCCCTTGATATTTTTGGGCAAGTCTTTGATTTGCTTTTCACTCAAGCCGACCAGCACAATGACATACCGGCTATCCAGCATCTCTGCCAACTTGTAAAAGTCAAACAGTCCCTTGCGATCCTCCCAGACATTGGCCACACCCAGTACAATGAACTTATCCTGCAAACCATAGCGCTCCCGGAAATCGCTGGGGGTTGGCTTGAAGGTGCTGGTATCAATGGTGTTATAATGCACCTCGACCGGATACTCTTTCAGAAAACTCTGGCGTGTCAAATCAGCAAGCCACTTGCTAGGGGTGATGAGGGTCATGTTTTTCACCCCGGTAAAAGCCTTGCGTTTACGCTCAAAATTCTTGCTGACAGAACTCATCGCGAAGCAAGCCGGGTAACGGCGAAGCTGAGAGCAGTACGAACAATGGCTCTTCCATTGCTCGCACTTTACCATGGTAAAGTGCGAGCAATGGCCTGTGAAAGCCCAGCAGTCGTGAAGAGTCCATTTCACCTGCATCTCCGGGTGCTTTTTAATCCAGTCAAACAGCATTTCCACATTGATGTAGTAGCCGTGAATGTTGTGCAACCAGAGCAGGTCCGGCTTGTACTCCTCTGCCCACTTCAAGAATTCCTGGGTCGCTCTCTTAGAGCCAAACCCGTGGGTATCAAACAGACGAGTCTGGATAGCGTGCATCTTGCAGTCCCAGTCTGTACCGATGCGAACAGCATATTTCTGGAACCGTTCCGGCACGGTACCCTTGCGGCCGTATGCAATTTTGACCTCATTTCCTTCGGCTTCCAGCTGCTGAGCAAGATCGGTGCAGATGCGGCCAGTGCTGCCAATCCCACAGACAGAGTTGATAAAAAGAATTTTCATATATCACCCGTATAATTTTTCGTATTCTTCCACTGCATAATGGTCCGTCATCGATGCAATGTGATCGCAGATCTTACGCATCATACAAATACGCACTGCAAACTTTTTACTCTCTGCATTTTCACCCTTATCGTTCCAGAACGCATCAAAATCAGAACGAATCTCACCTGCACTGAGCTTATAAGCCGCTGCCGTGTTAAGATATGTTTTTCCCGATTTGTTGTTCAACTCATGCGTTTCCACCATGAACTGAAGAATCGAAATATCCGGAAGTTGCTGCGGGTGCGTTGCATAAGCCTGGAACAACTTTCTAATAATGTATTGTCCCTTCGCATTCATCCGCTCTACTTCTGGTGAATGATGGATCTCGGTTCGGATAGCGTTGCCGAACTCCTTCAGCTTATCCATGGTATCCGTCTTTGATTCACCTGTATAGACGTCGAATGCGATTGCACCTTTGATCGCATCCTCATCACCTGTGTGCTCTTTAAAGAAATCCAACCGAGTATTTTCGTTCAAGCGGTTGCTGTTGGAAATTTTTAAAAGGTTTTGATTGGAGCAATCCACAATACGAGTAACTAGCGTGTTGACCACGACCTTAGATGCAAGTGTGCTAAATCGTTTCTGGTCATAGTTTTCCTGTGCTGCGTCAATTTCCATCTCTTCCAGACACTTTTTATCGCTCGGGCTCATAATAGTAATAAGAATTTCGCGAATCTTCCTGCATACCTTCTGGGCAGACATTGCGCCACTGCGCAGTGCATCCTCCAGGTCATGATGCCACTGTGCGATTTCATCTGCCTGCGCTACAACAAATGCTTCAAACGACCATGCTTGATGGCCATCCTGTACTTCAAGCGCAGGATCAAAAATCTGGCAGTAATTCGGGCTTCCATCCCCGTCACGATATGCCAGATTTGAGTGGTGCATCATTCCCCAGAGCGTATAATTTGTCAGGTTCAAGCCGCTATCCCCATAACCATTTTCCAAAAGAGCAGCAACTCGAACACTCTGCAGATTGTGCTTAAACCCATAATAAGGTTTTTCCAGCCTCTTCTCACAGATTTTGTAATCCTTATTTCCCTTATATAGCGGCGATTCTGGAATCTTGACCTTGCTTTCCGGAATCATAATCTGATTGAGCATCCGTTCGCCTGCGTGTCCAAATGGCGTGTGCCCCAAGTCATGCCCAAGCGCGATTGCTTCTGTCAAATCTTCATCCAAGTCCAATGCTTTTGAAATTGTTCGTGCGATCTGTGCAACTTCTAGAGTATGCGTCAAACGGTTCCTGCGATGATCATCACCGCCAATCAGGTAAATCTGTGTCTTACCGTCCAGTCGACGGAAGGCATTGCAGTACATGATACGGTCTCGATCACGCATAAAATCGCTACGATAGGAAGCGGTCAGTGTTTCTTTATCACTCTGAATACGTTTTGCGAGTTCTTTCGGTGCCCTCAACAGATTCCCACTCATGTGAATGCCTCCTCATTTTATAGCTTGTACAGATTTGCAATGCCTTTCAACATTGTTTCTTCGTGAGAAATATTTATCCAACAACGCCTGTGTTTGATTGGATTTCACACCTTCTTTTGCATTTAGAATTGCATGCTCTAATTTCTGTACATCCGCACAACCAGTGTTTTCGATACCGTATTGACCTACTAATTTTGCAAATTCCGATTTTTCATCCACGCAGGTAATAATTGATTTTCCCGCAATCAAACAATCCGCTGTTTTGCTTGGCAACGCCGCATAGATAAGGCCCTTCTGAAGCGGAATCACATTAACATCCGCTGCAGAATAAAGATCCGCGACTTCTTCTGGCGGTTGCATCCCCACAAACATTACATTGGACAACTCTTTTTCCTTTGCAAATGCTTTGAGTTGCTCTTCGTTCACGCCTCCGCCAACAATATAGAAGCTGATATCCGTCTTATCCTTCATAAGCTCTGCGGCTTCCAGAACAAGCTCTACATTCTGCATCTTTCCAAGATTTCCGGCATAAACCACCCGGAACTCTCCCGGCTTTTTAGGGTACCTCCGCAAAAAGGTGTTTTTCTCCTCACTATGAGCCTGCAGTTCTTCATGTCCCCAGTTATAAATGACCTGCACTTTGTTTTCCGGGATTCCGTATCGGGTCACAATGGTCGATTTCATATCATCTGAAATCGTACTGAGTGCCGTAGCATTTTTATACGCGTATTTTTGGAGCGTATGTGCCACACGATATACCGGGCTGCTCTCAGACAAAATACCTGCAAAATAAGCGTTCTCCGGAAAAACATCCTGTTCATTGTAGACCAGCGGGCATTTCAGAATATGCTTTGCATAGAATACCGTAAAAAATGCCGTATTGTTGGACTGCAAGAAAATTTTGTCAGGTTTATTTTTCTTCATAAATCGGCAAGCCTGTCTATAATAGGCCAGATCTGCCAGATAACGCGCTTTCAGGTCAGCCTTTGCCTTTTTCTCAAAGCGAATATTTTGAACCCGGAGTTGCTTTCCGAGATATTTCTCAAATTGCAACGGATACTGTGGACTATCAAGATACTGCTTCTGAATAAGATTCACCTCATGACCCTTCTCCAGAAGTCCTACAATAATATCCCGCATGATATGATAGTCTGAATATTGTGTATCAAAACTGCCAATCGAGACCACCGCAATCTTCATTTTCGACCCTCACATTCACGATTCCTTTGATAAGAAATAGGCCCAGGCTCGATCTCAAAGAGTCTGAGCCGTTCCTTTTATCTAAAGCTCTTATACGATTCTTACTGTTTGTCCCCACTCATCGCAGTGGTTTGCCCTTCCTCTACGCCCTCTGTGCTCTCCGGCATAAACAGGATCTTCACCGTAGCCAGCATGATCTTCAGGTCCTCGACCAGGCTCGGATGGGCAATATACATCAGGTCCATTTGCAGCTTATCATACGGTGTAGTGTTATATTTTCCGTACACCTGTGCATAACCGGTGAGGCCAGCCTTGGCCTGCAGGCGCAGAGCAAACTCCGGCATCTCTTCACAGTACTGTGCTGCGATCTCCGGACGCTCCGGGCGAGGGCCTACAATGGACAGGTCACCCTTGAGGATATTCAGCAGCTGGGGCAGCTCATCCAGGCGGCAGGCACGGATGATATGACCGACCTTGGTGATACGGTCATCCTTGTCACCGGTGGAAAGGCGAGCCACACCGTCCTTTTCTGCATCCACACGCATGGAGCGGAACTTCAGGATCTCGAAGGGCTTACCATCCTTGGTCAGACGCACCTGCTTATAGAATGCAGGGCCGCCATCCGACTTCACCGCAATCGCCGTAATCACAAAAATCGGGCTGAGAACAATCAGTGCAATCAGCGAAAGCACGATATCCATTGCCCGCTTAACGAACAGATACTCCGGCTTTGCCATGTATCGACCGACTCGCAGCACCGGAAGGTGAAGCATATGCATCGGCCAGGCACCGCTCATCAGGACATCGCCCACACGAGGAATGATGAACGTATTGATGTCGTTCATCACACAATACTTCAGGATGATGTTGCGCTCATGGCTGTGAACGCCGCTGAGGAATACGGTCTTCATACCGTCCAGAACGCTCAGATCTTCCAGGCATTCCTCTACGCTCAGAACATTTCTCACCTCGTACTTGCTATCCAAACCGTAGTCCCGAATCAGCTTTTCCATACCACGGCGCACATCATAGACCACGGTGGTAGGCTGCGGAGGGAATGCCTTATAATACCAGCGATGTGCAACCGCAGACCAGATGCCAGCCATCACAAACTGCCCTGCAATGGCAGCGACTCCCGGCAGAAGATTGCACAACTTCGTGGCCATCAGACAGATCACAATGTAAAAGATTCCGTCCGTTGCCATCGCCGCCAGGACCTGACCGTACATCAACTCGGAAACTCGCTGCATGGACATCCAGAATGCATCATAGGTCTTGCCCAGCAGAATAAACAGCACCGCATACAGGCCCAAAATAACTGCATGGCCCTGCCAAGCTCCATCCATCGGTGTTTTTGCCGCATAGTACCAGACCCAGCAAGCCGCAAACGGAAGTGTGATCATCACCACATCCAATACCTTTACGAGTCTCAACATTACATCGTGCCGAATTTTTGTCATAATTCCCTAACTACTCCTTTGTTCTCGATTCAACGCTTCCGGCTCTTTTTACAGCCATTTTGAGGACCATGAAGCCGCTTGCCCCGACATTTTCGTCGTTATCCACTTCCAGGCAAATAAAAACCCCGGGCGACAGATTCGTCCAGGGTCATTTCAAATGCGATGCGGCCACACTGTTTTAGCAGGTTTCATCTTCCTGTGTCATTAGAGATCCCGTGGGGCACTTTCTTGCGCTGCTCAGGCTGCAAGCCAGCCCTCCCGAGCCAAAATCAGGAAGTTATTGTACCATCACGTTCAATCAGGCGGTTTCTTGCTGGTTATGTACAATCGCAGAGACCGTCGGGTTATCCCCAGCCGCAACTCCGGGGGCACCTTTCATCCCCGTGGGAAAAGATGCCATGACTCCTTGGATCTTTTTCTCATCACAACCACTATTTTACCATAAATCCCATTATGTTACAAGATTTTGCGGTAGGTTTGTGGTTCAGACGCCTCCAAAAAAGGGGCCGTAAAATCAGGTTTTTTCCATATTGTATCCAAGATTCTCCAACATCGTCTTTCCACCTGCAAAAAAGCAGGCTCTACGCCTTAATTTTCTGGTTCTACCCTCTCCTCTGTAAAGGGCACCTGTCTATTTTTGACCTGTGCTGGGGAGATTTTACAACTCCCCCTTCCTACTATATTGGACGCTTATTTCAGATTTTTAACCACCCCCGGGGTCCGTAGAGGGAAAAACGCCTTTTCTCCACCCCATATAGGAGTTATTGCTTTCTCCTCCGCCGGGAGCTTGGTAACGATCACAGGCGATCCCTATTCCATCGGGCAAGGAAACAGGCAATCAAGGCACCACCACCCCAGAGCCCCACAAGATTTTCTACAGCCCCTCTTATAAGTACTATCAATTGGACACATAATCTGTTATCCTATTGTCAGACCCCAGGTTCCATGGCAGGCCGGAGGTCCTGTTTCACAAAGTAAAGAAAGCCAGCGGTAGCGTTCCACACGATCGTAAGGCGAAGGACCAGGTACATTCCAACGTCAGACCAGGCCCTCTGCCCAGTAGGAATTTCCAGGGGAAAAGCTGCATCAAAAGCAGATAAGTGCACCACCAATGTCCCACCCTATGCAGCAAGAAAAGGTCCTCCAGTCGGTGCAAAAAGCATCGAACGCACGCAGTAAAACGTAGGAGGAAACACTATGAGCCGCAAATGCGACCACGATTGGTTTGACCATTATATGCACACCCACTTTGGACCACAGTTGACATTCTTGACATTTATCATGGGTGTCCTGTTTGATATGGAGTCAGGTAGTCGTGGAATGCGGCTCCCTTTTGACAGCTTAAAATTCAGCCATCAAGCGGTGTCCACGGTGTAGGCGGCCTTGTATTTATATGGCAGCACGTCACATTCTTTTTTATGTACACTTTTTAATGGTATCAAATCAAAACCGAACCTCACAGCACTTATCTGCATCCATTATTTGAGATGTTTTACCCTGATCGAATCATCGCCCGTTCCTCATGGGCGTCGTATTCGTGAAGCATGGATAGAGAGCGATCTTTGTGTGCATATTCTCACTTATATGCAATTAAAAGGTAGCTTGGCGCATTTTTTGCTAGTCATATATATACGTTATACCAAATTTTGCGCCACCAGCTATAGTCACTGTTTAATCAAAGTCCAGAAAGTTTTATTACGATTCTCATTTCTTTTATTCTCTCTATCACTTACAATCTTAACACCATAACATGGAAGAAATTTATTCAAGCCCATCTGACCCGGCTCTCTCCCTTGATATCTTTCAATATAGCCAAAACTCATAATTTTTTCTGTCATTTCCTCTGGATCCATCGGTTGATTGAGGTGCGCATAGAGCCAATCTTCCAAATTCTTGAACCGATACGTTTTGATGGGTTGGTGTAGGTTAAACATCGCATACTTCATAAATGACTCAGGATAATTCGTTGAGCTCATAATGTCATCAAGCATTTCGATATCGTGCGCTACCTGTTGAAGCCCCAGCGGATTGATATGGTATCCTGTGACTACATTGTGTTCCAAAATTTTGCTATTATCGATTTTCTTTTGAATCACTTCCGGATTGTCACTATGCAGGTATTTATCAAATTCTTCTTCCCCCGCCATGTACGCCTGCGCTGGCAAATACTTGTTCAATAGCATGCTGCGAAACTTTTTCAACCCACTGTTTGTGCCCCAGTACCAGTCAAGACTATAATCCCTGAAATAAACAGTACAAGTGTCATCTGCATCCAGGGAGCGCTTGCGTCCGAGCGACTGAGCTATTTCCAGAGGATTCCATTGGTCGATAAAAATATGCTTCACACCCCGATCTTTCAACCCGATTCCCACACCCATAGCCTTTGTCGTGAACAGAATATCCTTTAGCTGCTGACCATCCTTCACGCAGACCGACAAATCGCTGTACTTTTTCCGATATCTTTCGTTGAAAGGGGAACAATAATAGGCGGCTGTGTCGCCAAATATTGTTTCCATTTCAGCCAGATCATCACCAAGCTCCACGAACACGATCGCTTTTTCACCCACCGGAAGGCGTTTCAAAATTGTCACCAGATTGTGTCGGGCATAGAAATAGGCGGCTTTGACGTACTCATAGTTCTGCGGCAGCCTATAGATCCGTTCAGGCTGCGTTGGACTGCCTTTTTCTTCCAGAAGTTTCCAAGTGTCCCGCCCGGTCGCACTCATATAAATCACGGTATGATCTTTCTCTGCCTGTAGGAGGGCATCAAATGAATAGTGTGTATTGATGTTGAAGGCTGAGAACTCAGACCAGTAGTGGCATTCATCCGCAATGATAATTCGATGTCTGTCCAATAGCTTCTGAAGGCTTCTATGATCGGATGCGTCTCCTTTACAGAGCTGCTCAAGTTTCTGGTAGGTTATAACGGTTAAGACCTCTTCATACAGATTCCATTCCTCTTCCGAAGCATCGCCGAACACTGTCAAGTATTCTTCCCTGCGTCGGTTTTCCAGATCTTCATGCAAAAGCGTCAACGGGCAAAGCATAAGGATCCGGTTGTCACAATTTCCCTCCAAAAATTGATCAATCGCCCATCCAGCCATCTTCCGGATAACGAATTCACTCTTGCCCCGTCCGGTCCCCATATCCAGAAGGACTCTTCCATTTCCCCAATGCTGGAACGCATCACCGATCAGCTCCGAGGCATACGCCCACCGTTCCTCCGCCGCCGGGGCGTCCTCTCCTGTCTGTTCCAATAGCACAATTGCTTCTGGGGGCACCACCTCCACCTCTGGCACCCCCTGTACGGTTTCATTTCCCGCCTTTTCCTGTGCTGTCAAGGCTCCTACCACATCCGGCATGTTCCCCTCTACAGTGTCTGGGAGATCGTCCGGTGGGCCATCCGGCACAGTATCTGCTTCTCTCCCTGGCACATTTCCCTCTGTGGCGTCCGGGACATCGTCCGGCATCGTGTCTGCAGCTCTTTCTGGTGCACCGTTGCTCGGCACAGCCTCCAACATACCGCCCATTGAGGTGTCCAACACATCAGCTCGCACAACGTCCTGTGGAGCGTCTGACAAGCACTCCCATACCGTGTCCTGTAGGGTGTCTGGCCTCCTCTCCGGTTCCATGGTGCAGAGGTTACCCCCGGCGGCTTGCTCCGTGGCATGGCTGGCCGCCCTCTGTGCCTCCTGCTCCGCCCGCTTCTCCTCTGGGGTCATCCTATTCCAGCACAGAAATCTGTCTACCTCCTCTAAGGACTCCTGCACGGTCATCGTCTTTGGGTCCTTGGAGGGGTGAAATTCCGGCTCGTCCCCCTGGGGCTCCATCAGATGATCAAAGACACCTCCAGGCGTCATTGGTTTCTCTATAGCTGTCTTCATCGCGTCTGGTCCTCCTATAATAATAAGGCGCACAGCCCAGCCACCCTGCCAGACCGTGCGCCGGTTTGTATGCGCTTGCCCAGAAAAAAACTCTGTTCAAACGCCTTGTTCTGTGATATTATAGGAATGAGAATGAACATCACACATCATTCCCGTCTCTACAGCCGCTTTGCCTGTTGCCGCAGGTAAGGCGGTTTTTTGTTTGCCTCGGATCATGTTTCTGGCACCCCATTGTCCTTGTGCCCTTCAAGCCCAACGCGCATCTCCGGGGTCAGCGTTCTGGTAAACTCCAAGTATGCCTGGACCCCCAGTACTACTGCGTATTGCTCTGCCTGGGCCATCAGCTCTGCCGACAGCCCTGCGATCCTGTTCTTGTCTGTCACATCGACCGGCAGGTCATCCAGTGCTTTCTCTAGCGCATCTGCGGCCTTCACCAGCGGCTCACACAGCTCCCGTGTCTGCCGTGGGATGATCAAATATCCTTCTTCGCCCAACGACACACCCAAAATATCCACGTTACAGGTCTTGTTGTCCATCGTAAATGTCCTCCTTATCCTTTACATTCCACGCCATCGTGCCGCCCGGGGGTTCACAAACTCCGGCTTGAAGGTCACAGTGGAGAAATTGGCATCCATATAATTTCCAAACTCTTCCGTTGCCGCCTCTTCATCGTAATCGGCCAGTGCATCCACCGTTTCCAGTGCCTGCAGCAGACGAATGCGCCCCCTATCCCGGTCATGCCCCATCTGCACAAGCTCGCTGTCGGTCAGTTCATTGCAAAGCCGATACGCAGCAGCGATATAGCTCCTCAGCACAGGCTTTGATTGGAGCGTCACCTCATAGTAGACCGTCTCATCGAGTTCCTCCTGATCAAAATCCCCGATGCCGCAGCAGATTTCCAATTCGGGGTTGCCCTCTACGTCCAAGGTAGGCGTAATGGCCACACCCGTACCATCGCAGAACCGCATCGTGATGCCTTTGCCGATTGTGGAGTCCCTTTTATCCGGACAGATGCATCCATCCGCCGGGGTCGTTTTTCCGGACAGCACCGCATTCAGAATAAGTGCTGCTTCCTGCTCTTCTTCAGGTGCTTCGGCATGGACCTCGGCACCCTCTAAGTAGATATCCACCATAGTTTTATTTCTCCTGCCTGATCCATCAAAAAGTTCACTCGTCGTCCAGATCGTCCGCCAAGCAGTCCTCTTCCATAGCGACGCATCCTTCCAACCCATAATTCTCATCGGTTTCAGCGCAGTCGTCGGCTTCCAGCTCCCCTTCCAGTGCGCTTCTCATTACACCGCAGCCCAGCTCGAACCCCTTCATAAAACAAAATTCCATTCCCCTGTGTGCCGCCTGTACAGACAGTTGGCAGATATCCGACAAGACACTCTGCGGCATGTGTGCTACCTGTGCATAGTTTACCAGATAGCTCTCAAATGCGTTTGCGGCTTCCCTGAGTTCCGCCGACTCTCTGAGGTTCACCAGATCACTCAGGCCCACATAGATGTTCTCCTCATCGTCAAACAGGTTCTCTTTCACGTTATTTTCAACCATTTTATAGCTCCTTTTCATTAAATATCGTTTTCGAATGCAGGCTTATTTCCAGTGCGATGCTCACCTTAGTCATAATTCGAGACCCACTGGTACACCTCCCCGACAGTCTCCTCTGTCACACATCCGATCAGCAGCTCCGGCTCTCCCTCCTTATTCAAGAAAGGCTTGATCCGCAGCGTTGTGCCGTCGTCCAGATTGATCAGCACCCCCTTGCACATGGGCGCATGGTAAAAACAGGGCCAGATGCACATCTCCGTGTCGGTCGTTTTTCCAGCCAGCATGATGTTGAGCACTGTCTCTGCGGACTGCTCCTCTTCACGGCTCTCGGGCAGAAAATTTCCATCATTAAAGTAAAGTTCCAGCATATAGTCCCTCCTATTTATGCACAATTGTTTCCGTTCTTCAGAGCCAGGTCCAAAGCATCGTCTGCAGGGCTGATAGACTCCAGCAGCTCCTGGACCCCACTCTTCAGCCGCCGGAGTTCGCCGCACAGCTGCTCCCACTCCGTCAGCTCACCGCTTGCGACCCTCTCTCGGAGCCCACGCCTCACAGCTTCTGCCAACGCCTCCTCCAGCCTGGTGTGGTAGGTACAGACATCGCACTCCTCCATGCCGTCACCCTTCACATGAGCTTTTTTCAGCATATAGCACACGCTGTTTGCGTCCAGATAGTAGTTGTCAAAAATCTTTAGCATAATATACCTCCATTATTTTTCATCATTGTTTTTTCAGGCGATACACGGCCCAGGCTCTACGAGCTATCCATCCTGTGCTCCCTCCTTGATTTGTTGTATTTTAAGACGGACCAGCCGACTGCCCCCCAGTGACCCGGGAATCAGTCTAGCCAATTACCTATCAGAGCTATGGGATTTTAAGCAGTCTCCAACACCGCATACGATCTCCTCCTTTCTGCCCCTATACAGCGGCCTTTTTCTTGGCAAAGTACCACAAGCCTTGCAAGGTTGCAGCATCCATTTATGTTCTGTGCATCGCTGTTTTTATCCAACATTGCAACTTTGCAATCTTGCAACCGTTATGCCACCGCAGCACCCTGTTCAAGGCCCGTAACCCAGCAGCAGCCACCCTCTAGCGTCTTTTGCCGGATGTTTTTGACGATTCCCACACGGCTCAGATCACTGCGTGCATGGTTATAGGTGCTGTCACTGCATCCAGTTTCTTCCTGAACCAGCCTTTGCAGTTCCTTGCTGACCATGCGCTTGTCCGGGGCGGCATTCAGCATGGCCAGGATCCTGCTCTGAACACCTGCATACTTCGGAGCCGCCCGATCCGGCTTTTCCCGGCAAAAATCCTCATCCTTCCAATCCGAGGTCGAGTCAAATTTTGCCCTTGCCGTCTCAACCCCCTTGACCGTCACCGTCTCCGTGGTAAAAAGGATCGTGTCTGCCGGGGCATCATAGCTGCTCTTCTCGTGAGAGACATAGATCTTGTTGCCGTTCTTTGCATGACCCATGATCAGCACATTGCGGGCAGTATCCCAGAGCTCGCCTGAGCCATTGAGGCGTTTGCGCCCACACGCACCTGGATTTTTGTTGGTATGGGTCACCAGCAGGATCGCAAACCCGTGCTGCTGCGCCTGCATCCGCAACAGCTGAAGCAAACCCCGGATCTGCTGACGATTGTTTAGGTTTACAGAATCTGGTAAAAACGCCTGAAACGGGTCGATGACCAGCAACAGTGGGTCTCCTGCGGCGATCCAATTCATCAGGTCCGGGTTCCCAAGCTGCGGCATCTTATGCATCTCCTCGTAGTATGTATCGGGAGCGATCACAGCAACCTTGTTCAGATCCGCCCCTGCGGCATCCATCCGTGGGCACAGCACCGTGTCGATAGGGTCCTCGCCTGCCAAGATCACAATGTTGCCCGTCCCTTCAGGTGCCTGGGGGAAAAACTCTGTGGGCTCGCCCGTCGTCAGCGACTTTGCAATCTGCGCCACGAACTGCCCCTTGCCTACGCCTCCATCACCGCAAAGCAGCGTGATCTCGCCACGGTGCAGGAACCCGGAGGCCAGCTTCTCGCATTTTTTAGGTGTCACGTTGCTCAGCCGCCGGAGCACTCCTCCGTCCTGGGCCAGCATATCCAGCACACGCCCCTCTCCCATGGCAGGGGCCGTGGGCTCTGCAACGGGTGCAGTATCCTGTACCACCCCCTCGTCAGCCACCTGTGCCTTCAGGGGCAACTGCAGCAGATTCGTATTGAAAATGTCATTTTTTTCCATGTTCACATTCCTCCTTGTCCAAATAAATTTTTGACGATGTTCAGTTTTCAAGGTGCTCCACCCCGCTTTCACAGGGCAGCCGCCTGCTCCGCCGTTCAGGGTCAGCTTGCGAGTCGCCTCGGTCACTGCCCCCACACACAGGGCACGCTTGTCGGGATGTCGAGCTCGTCCGGGGCTTGCCGGCTGCGCTCTCCTCCGTGGGTGCATAAGCATATCACACCTCGAAGGATTTGTCCAGTGGCTTTTTGAAAAAACTTCGCCAGACTGGCTACAAGGCACTTCTGGCTCGTTTTCCAGATTTTTGCCGTAAAGCTCTACGCAATCTGTAAAAATCCGTTGTAGAGGCTTGTAGGCGTGTTTGCGTCCACACAAACACCATATCATAGGTCGTTAAAACTGTCAAGAGCTGCTCGCTCCCTTCTGCCACCCACACAATCAGCCTACCAAAATACTGGTTATGTAATTTTATTGGTTTATTCTGCCCCCGTAATCCGTGGCATATCATATCAAAACACTAGGCATTTAGTTTTATCGTCACGTTTCATTTCAGCAGCCCATTCTTATACATATTAACATACTTGTTATGTAGTATTATTGAGGTCAACTCCGCCATAGTGCCTACCCCAGTTTCCGTATGCTACTGTTGTCAAAGCTCTCGATTTCCACTCCTGCACTTTCCTCAGTCATTTGAATCTATCCTGTTGAATCCAAAATGTTGCTTTTCGTATTAGGATTTCTGAATTCTAAATCAGCAAAAAATCACGAAGTTTTGCGCTCATTCTTTGTCAAAGTCATTCACCTTACCTTATTATAAATAGATGAGTACATTATTATATAATATATATGCGTTCCACAGCCTTTCTTTGGTGCAAATATTTTCTTCGCATCATCGTCTATTTTTGCATTATTTTTCCAGCTATGTTTTTCCTATTTATAATTAGATATAGATTCAGTTCAACTTTTCTTTTCACATTTGTTTTTTCATCGTGTATACGTCATTTTTTTAAATCAGTTGCATCTTGTACTTTTCATTGTTCTTTTTTTACAATTGAATCAACAGAATTAAAACAAAAGAGCAGCCCCACCACCCGGCGGAACTGCTCCTATGCACATGATCTTCTATTCTTTTACAGGTTCATCAAGGGGCTGGTCTGGGTGCCCCGGTCCACAATGTCCTTATCCTTGATGCCCAACAGATACCGCTGGGTGATCATGATATTGACGTGTCCCATCAGGCGAGAGACACTGTACAGGTCCAGTCCATTCTTCAGCTGCATCTGTGCAAAGGTATGGCGGCAGGTGTGGGGGCTGACCCGTACCGAGGAGGAGACTCCCACTTCCTCTGCAGCGTGCTTCAACATCCGAGCAACTGCCTCATCCGTAAGGGGCTTGCCTGTTTTGCTGAGGAAAAGGTTCCTGTGGCAGGTGGGGCATTCTTTCCGGTAGCCATCCCGGAGCGCACAGTATTTGATGAGCTGCTTGGACAGTGCCGGAGATTTAGGCACCACACGCTCCTTGCCGCCCTTGCCATGCTTCACCAGAATGTAATCCGGTTTGATGTCCTCAGGCTCCATCAGGATCATCTCATTACAGCGCATCCCTGTGTCAAACAGCAGCATGATGATGGTCTTGTTCCGCACCTCCAGAAAGTCCTTTCCGTCGTAAAACTGGATCATCCGCTTCATTTCTGCTGCGGTAAAGGTATCAATGATGGTCCGGGGCTGCCGCAGTGGCTTCACCTTTTTGGCCGGGTTATCTCGCTCCTCCAAATAGCCCTCCTCCACCAGATAATTGAACCAGGTGCGCCAGACCTTCAGCAGGTCGTTGATGTACCGGGGCGTATTGCCTGCATCCTGCTTTTCCTTCATCAGGTCCCGAAGGTGCCTTGGGCGCACATCCTCCAGTTCCGTGATCTGCTTCCGTTCCAGAAATTCCAGCAAGAACCGGGTAGATGCCCGATAATTCCGCAGAGACCCTTTTGCCAGGTGGCGGCATTCACAGTCATACAAAAATTCGTCCCGGAGCTCCTTCAAACACATAAAAAAACACCCTTCCTTTTGCGGCGGACCACAAAAAGAAGGGCGAAAAATTCCTAGATATGGTTGTCGTACCTAGTCAGGCTTGTTCGTAGTTGAGCAAGACAAACTTCGGCAGACAAATCAGGCGATTTTTAACGACGGAACGTCATTAGCAGTTCTCAGCGAAGTACTTGATGGTACGAACCATCTGAGAAGTGTAAGAGTTCTCGTTGTCGTACCAAGACACGACCTGGACCTGGTAGGTGTCGTCGTCGATCTTAGCGACCATGGTCTGGGTAGCGTCGAACAGAGAGC
>ENA-OWPB01001050-OWPB01001050.1-human-gut-metagenome-genome-assembly--contig:-NODE-1050-length-28260-cov-8.738486_pt1 | contig 28260 bp, 23 predicted proteins | sample MGYA00248260_ERZ651838 | MGnify/ENA primary metagenome ERZ651838 (study PRJEB26924, sample SAMEA4378304) | human gut metagenome | biome: human gut; feature: human-associated habitat; material: faeces...
CAATTGCATGACGCGCACCTCGCAACAAGAATGCCGGAGCATTCTTGAATATTAATAAAAAGGGGATCAATTTAGTGAATGCAGGTTCGCCATAGCTTAAAACTATAACAAACCTGCATTTTCATGTATTATACAAAACCGATCTTCAAACTTATAATAAAGACCATCAAGTGCAACGAAAATAAAAATCATGAGTTTGGAGGAAATAACGATGAGCAATGTACAGACACCGTTTCGATATGATTATGTGGGAAGTTTCCTGCGTCCGGAAAAATTAAAACAGGCGAGAAGACAGTTTGATGAGGGAAAAATCCCATATGCAGAGTTGAAAGTAGTAGAGGATGAAGCTATCACAGAACTGATCGGGAAGATCAAAGAGCTTGGCTATCATGTGATCACAGACGGAGAGTTCCGCCGTGCAACCTGGCATCTGGATTTTATGTGGGGATTTGACGGAATCGGACATGTACCGACCAAAACCGGTCTGCCATTCCACGGAGAGTCGGCGATGATCGATGATACCTACCTCACTGGAAAAGTTGGTTTATCCGGTGAACATCCATTTGTAGACCATTTCCGTTTTGTAAAACAGTTTGAGGATGAGAAGACAATTGCAAAACAGACCATTCCGTCTCCGGCACAGTTTTTGGCACAGTTTACCATGCCGTTTAACCGTGAGGAGACAGAGAAATATTATGATTCAGACGAAGAACTGGTAAATGATATCGTTGCAGGTTATGGCAAAGTGATCGATGATCTGTATGCAGCAGGCTGCCGCAATGTGCAGCTGGATGATTGTACCTGGGGGATGTTTGCAGATAAGACAGGTCATTTAATGTATGGCACGACACAGGAAGGATTGAAAGAAATCCAGAAAGTGTACAAAGACATCAATAACCGTGTCATTGCAAATGCACCGAAAGATCTTGTAATCAATACGCACGTATGCCGCGGCAATTTCCACTCCACCTATGCAAGCAGCGGCGCTTATGATCCGGTGGCAGAAATCCTTTTTGGTGAGGAAAATGCAAATGCCTATTATCTGGAGTTTGATGATGAGCGTTCCGGCGGTTTTGCACCGTTAGCAAAAGTATCCGGTGTGAAAAAAGTGGTTCTTGGACTGATTACTACAAAATCACCGAAACTTGAGTGCAAAGAAGAAGTTATTGACCGAATCTATGAGGCGGCAAAATACATTCCGCTGGAGAGATTGTATCTGAGTCCGCAGTGTGGATTTGCTTCCTGTGAGATTGGTAATAAACTGACAGAAGAAGAACAGTGGGCGAAATTGAAATTAGTAAAAGAGATCGCAGAAGAAGTCTGGGGCTAAGAAGAAAGTAAAAAAGTGATTTGATATATCAGATGGGAGCCAATCCCCCATCTGATATAGCCTCCGGCAGGATTACAGAGGTGCGCAGTTGAAGTATGTCATGCAATTGCATGACGCGCACCTCGCAACAAGAATGCCGGAGCATTCTTGAATTATAAGATGAAGAGAAAAGCTATCCATCCATAACTTGCGGTTATGGATGGATAGCTTTTCTGTATTTGTGAAGAAAGTGTGAACACCGTATAATAAAGCCATCGGACATAGGGGTTCGGCAATGAAGAAGGAGGATTTTTTCTATGAAAAAGAAAAAAGTAATGGCTGCATTGATCGCAGTGGCTGCCTGCCTTACTTTTACAGGTGTGGCAGCACCTTCTGCTCTGACAACAACGGCTCAGGCAGCAGGTTATACCGGACTGAAAAGAATTTCAGCAGGTAACTGGCAGTATTACAAAAATGGACAGAAAGTAACAAGTGGTACAGACGTAGTAAAAAACGAAAATGGCTGGTGGTATGTAAAGAACGGAAAAGTTGATTTTTCTGCAAATACAGTAGCAAAAAATCAGAATGGCTGGTGGCTGATCCGCAATGGTAAAGTAGACTTCACGGCAAACACCGTAGCAAAGAATCAGAACGGCTGGTGGCTGATCCGCAACGGTAAAGTAGACTTCTCTGCAAACACCGTAGCGAAAAACCAGAACGGCTGGTGGAAGATTACCAACGGAAAAGTAGATTTTGGTTACACCGGAATCGCGAAAAACGAAAACGGCTGGTGGAGAATCGAGAACGGAAAAGTAAACTTTGACTGCAACAGCGTAGAAAAAAATGAAAATGGCTGGTGGTATCTGGCAGGCGGAAAAGTAGACTTTGGCTATAACGGACTTGCAAGCAACAAAAACGGTCAGTGGATGATCGAAAACGGAAAAGTAACATTCCATTATAACGGTGCTTACATGGATGCAGAAGGCAAAGGTTATGTCATTGAAAACAGCAAAGTCAATGATAACCTTGTAGCAGACATTGATTACCTGAATGCAAAACAGAATACCGCACAGTATTTTGATTATTCAGAGAAAATTGCCGCTCAGATGAACAACTATCCGGTAAATCCGGAAGCTGCAAACATTGATATCGCAGCAGCAGACGAGAATGGTGCTTCTGGCGTTGTACTGACAGCATCTAAAACATCCGAAGGTGATTACTATCTGAATGCATTAGTTGCCGGAGACAAGATCAATCTGACAGCAACAGGCGACAACAAAGTAGCATCTGCCGTAAGTGATAAAACAGGTGATCTTGAGGTGGTTGATGGAAACGTATCCTTTACACCGGCTGCTATCAAAGCAGATACTCCAGAAGATGAAGTTATCACAGTAACCATGGAAGATGGTAAAAAGTATCGTGTACATACTGTAAATGAGCTGCTTCCGGGAATGGACATTACAGGAACAGGTGTGAAAGCCTCTGATGCAGGTGTATACACATTTGCACTGGATCATTTCTTCCTTCGTGTAAATACAGATGGAGAATTAGTATATTATCGCTATATTCCGCAGTATGAAGTAACAGTAGATGATCGTAGCGGTGATGCTGAAAATATGGCAGAGAACTTTGCAGCGCAGGATGCTGTTGATGGAAGCCGTTACTATACTGCATTCATCGAGCTTGAGCCGACATTCAGAAATGCTATGGGTGGCTTCTCAAGTGGTTATTATCTTGTAATGGATGATAATTATGTAGATATTGATCAGGCTACTTTAAAAGCAAACAGTGACGAAAAACACTATCATGGTCAGGGATATCTGGATCAGCATGAGTTTGTCGTACTTGGAAAAAATCATTACATCAACCTCAGCTATACACCGGTACTGGCAGACAACCTTCCGGAGACTGTAAAAGGTCTTGACGGTGGAAATACTGCTTATGTATGGGTGGGAATCATTCAGGAAGTGAAAGACGGAAAAGTAATCAAAGAGATCAACACAGGTGATTATCCGTTATTATATGATTCTGCTGTAGAGTCTATCAATTATGATGAGAGTACATTGGATGGTGCATATGCATCTGTTGGTCAGAAAGATCATGCGGATCATAACTTTGCGGCAGGCGTAAAAGATTATGTTCATGTAAACAGTGTGGACTATACATTAGATGCAAACGGCAATACAGACAAGATTCTTGTTTCCATGCGTGATCAGAGTGCAGTTTACCAGTTTGATTTTGATACAGGCGCGATCGACTGGATTCTTGGTGGCAAGGCTTCTACTCTGAAAGGATATGAAGGATATACCACTGACCGTAAGGATGATAATGGTAAAGACTTTAAAGCTCTGACATTCGGACAGCATTTTGCACGTTACACAAACAAAAATGCGAAAGGTATGATCAGCGGAAATACACAGATCAGCGTATTTGATAATCAGACTGGTACAGCACCTTTTGTCAGCGTTGCATTAGGACCAAATGCTTATGCGACACGTACACGTACCATTGAAGTAAGTATTAATGAAACAAGCGGAACTGCTAAGGTTTACAATGCGATCAACGGTACAGATTTAACAAGCAAAAATGGTAAATATCATATTACCAGTCATTGTGGAAGCGTACAGTATGACAGTGATACATCTGTGACAATTGGCTGGGGATTACATGGTGCAATTGATAATATTCCAGCTGTAGCTGCCAGTACATTGAGAGATCCGCAGTTTTCCTCTATCGAGTTGAAACAGGGATGTCGTCCGGTATTTACAGATTACAACATGGCGGCAGGCACAATTTCCTTTGAGTTGACACCTGCCAGAAATAAGATGAACATGGCTAGTCCTGATGCACTGTTCTCTTACAGAACTTATAAGACAGCAGACTAATCGATCAGAGAGATCATGAATGCCGGAGCATTCTTGAACTTAGGATAAATACAATAGTCCCGGGGATTTAATTTCCCCGGGATTATTGCGTCTGAAAAGAAAACAGTGTAGACTTGTGTTTTAAAGGGAGGAAGTAGTTATGAGGTTGGAACAGATTACGTATTTTTTGCGTGTGGCAGAGCATGGAAATATTACTGCGGCTGCAAAATCACTCTATATTTCACAACCTGCTCTGAGTAAACAGATCACCCTTTTGGAACAGGAAATCGGTCTGCCGCTGTTTGAACGTCAGGCACGCGGGGTGGTGCTGACACAGGCTGGTATGCAGTTTCAGAAGGATTTGCAGAATATTTTAAAAGAATTGGAAAATGCCAAGAAAAATGCGGTACTGGCAGGTCGCGCACAGAAACCGTTGCTAAATATGGGCTGTTTTGATGGCGCATATGCAGATGATTTCCTTCCAACGGTTTATGAATATTTGAAGAATGCTGCGTCAAATCAGAAGCTGGTGATTCACAAATGCAATTTTCTGGAGGGACAGGAGTATCTTGAAAAAGGAAAAATTGATCTGTGGCTGACGTTGGAACCGTCCTGGCAGACCAGACCGGGATTTTTAATAAAGAAAATCGCATGGAGAAAAGGTGCTTTGATTTATTCTGAAAAATTGCAGGTTGGTCAAAAAGAGAAGCTTTCCTGGGAAGATTTTCAGGATGAGACATGCATTCTGGTGAAAAAAAGTCAGAGCCCGGGGATGTTTCAACATACGTTAGACACCATGGAATTGCTGCATCTGGATGAGGGGATTATTGAAGTCGTGGATAATATCGGAACGCAGATTAGTTATGTAAAACTTGGAAGAGGGTATTGTTTTCTTTCTGAAAATATCATACAGGGAAGTAAAGAATTGAATAGCATTCCGCTTCCGGGAGAGCGTGGGATTGACATTATTGCGGTTTGGTCTGAAAAAAATGAAGTGGTGACAAAGTTGATGGAAAATTATCATGCCTGACTTCGCGGATAAAAGTTTCACTTTTTACTTGTGTTCTGCACAAAGATATGAGAGAATAAGAGATAATTGTGTATTCATCTCAGTCTGAGTTGAGACTCCCACTTCTGCAAGTGGTGAGTAGTAACAAGTATTTCTCAGTGGGAGTTCAATCTCCGACTGAGATAAATGCTCCGCGCGGATGTGCAGTGATTCTGAAAAGAAGATGTCAGCTTGCGCTGACCAGAATCACGCACCAAGTCTCACGTGCGTTCGACTTGAATCGTTGGAAGCAATTCCTCCGCCAGATAAAAAGAACTGTTATCTCCCTGTTCAAAAGACAGGCAGGGATATTTTTCCAATTGCTCCATTGTCAAAAAAGATTCATCCGCCAGCGGGTGTCCTTTCCATAAATATACATAGGCTTTGCAGGAAATCAATGGATGAAATTCCAGATTTGCTGATTTAAACAGTTTTTCCATAGACTTCCGGTTAAATTCACTCAGATACAACACACCGATCTCACTTTTCATAGTGCTTACTTCCTGAATAACTTCTATTGTCTTTGTCTCGCGGATTGCCAGTTCGTATTTTGACATATCCAGTTTTTTCGCCACATCAACAAATGCCTTTACCGCAAAAGAGTAGTGCTGGGTGGATACCGCAAATTTCTTTTTATAAGAACCGCCTTCTCCATAACGCTGCAGCAACTGCTCATACTCCCGGTAAAGTTCCCGGGCATACGTCAGAAATTCCACACCATCATTTGTCAACGTCACGCCTCGTCCGGTACGGAAGAAAATCGTAATTCCTACTTCTTTTTCCAGTTCTTTTAATGCATTGGTCAGCGATGGCTGTGAAACATACAACTGCTCTGCTGCCTTATTTAGTGATTTCGTCTCTGCAATGGTCATTCAAGAATGCTCCGGCATTCTTGTTGCGAGGTGCGCGTCATGCAATTGCATGACATACTTCAACTGCGCACCTCTGTAATCCTGCCGGAGGCTATATCAGATGGGGGATTGGCTCCCACCACTGATACTAGCTTGTTTCTCACCACCTATAGGTGGGAGTCATCTCCCATCTGATATATATTTTAACTGTACAAATGTCATGCTCATTTATCGCCCATACAATGTTGTCAACTCTCTGATCTGATCTGCTAATTCTTTTGTCAGACATCCCTGCGTCATTCGCCACCGCCAGTTATTCCCGAGCGTAGACGGTGTATTGATTCTTGCCTCACTTCCAAGCCCCAGATAATCCTGCAATGGAATAATACACAGATCTGCCACACTCGCCAGTGCCAGACGGATAAAATCCCAGTGAATTTGCCTCTTTGGTGTATTTGCATTATTCATATATTTCTGAGATAATTTCAGATCTTCCGGATCTAAAACTTTATACCAGCCGCAAAGAGTATCATTATCATGCGTTCCTGTATACACTACACAATTTTTCTCATAATTATGTGGCAGATAATCACTCTCTTCTCTGGAATCAAAAGCAAACTGAATCACTTTCATTCCCGGGAAACCGGAATCATGCAATAGCCGGCGTACACCATCCGTTAAAAATCCCAGATCTTCTGCAATTACATTTACATCGCCCAGTGCATCTTTCAAAACCTGCATCAGACTCATGCCCGGTCCCGGCTCCCAGTGTCCGTGTTCTGCTGTCTCATCCCCCGCCGGAATACTGTAATATTCGTCAAATCCGCGAAAATGATCAATACGAATGCAGTCATACAAGTTCAGACACTGTGCGATTCTCCGAATCCACCACGCATAACCGGTCTGGCGATGATACTCCCAGAGATACAGCGGATTGCCCCATAACTGTCCGGTTGCAGAAAATGCATCCGGTGGGCATCCTGCCACTGCAACAGGATTTAGCTCTTCATCAAATTGAAACAGCTGCGGTTCTGCCCAGGCATCTGCGCTGTCCAGTGCCACATAAATTGGAATGTCCCCGATAATCTGAATGCCCGCCTGCGCCGCATACGCATGTAGTTTTTTCCATTGACAGAAAAACAGATACTGCTGAAACTGATAAAACTGTATTTCCTCATGCTGTCCATGCCAAACCTGGTCCAGAGCTGCAAAATCGCGTCTTTTATATTTTTCTTCCCATTGCAGCCAGCTTGCTCCTTTATGCATATTTTTTATTACCATAAACAATGCATAATTTCCAAGCCACCAGTCATTTTCCTGACAAAAAGCAAAAAAATCATCTGGTGGTTGTTTCAGAAAACGATTGCATGCCATACGCAAAATTTTATATCGGTTCTGGTAAAGCTTTGCATAATCAATGGATTCCGGATTCTTTCCAAAATCAAAACTATCACACTCTTCTTTCGTCAAAAGCTGCTGCTCCACAAGCTGCTCCAGATCGATAAAATACGGATTTCCGGCAAAAGATGAAAAAGACTGATACGGGGAATCCCCATAACTGGTCTGTCCAAGGGGCAGTACCTGCCAGTTTTTTTGACCTGACTCTTTTAAAAAATCTACAAATTGATAAGCCTCTTTTGAAAAACATCCTATGCCATATTTGGATGGAAGAGAAAATACCGGCATCAGAATTCCACTTGTTCTCATAGTTTATATCCTCACGTTCTACACATTTATACTTTTCAAGTCGAACGCACGTGAGACTTGGTGCGTGATTCTGGTCAGCGAAAGCTGACATATTCTTCTCAGAATCACTGCACATCCTCGCGGAGCGTTTATCTCAGTCGGAGATTGTACTCCCACTGAGAAAGACTTGTTATTACTCACCACTTGCAGAAGTGGGAGTCTTCTCGACTGAGATAAAAAGTCCTTTTTGCTGCACTGCTGTAACAAAAAGGACTTTTGAGCGTTTGTTAACCTTTGACTGCTCCTGCAGCTACGCCTTTGATAATATATTTCTGACAGGTCAGATAAAATACAATGATCGGTAAAATTGCAAGTACAAGCATTGCCATCATTGCGCCCATATCAATGGATCCATAGCCACCGCGCAGATACTGGACTGCCATTGGAATGGTTGGCTTTTCACTGTCAAGTACCAGCGTCGGAAGCAGGTAGTCGTTCCAGATCCACATTGCATTTAAGATTGCAACTGTGATCATGGTTGGACGGAGCATCGGGACTATTACTTTAAAATAAGTCTGAACCGGTGTACAGCCATCGATCATTGCTGCTTCTTCCAGGGAAATCGGAATCGCCTTGATAAATCCACAGAACATAAACAGCGACAACCCGGCACCAAATCCCAGGTAAACCGGTATGATACCAAACATATTGCCAAGGTGAAGAAAATCTGTCACTTTAGACAGTGTAAACATAACCATCTGGAATGGAACGATCATTGCAAATACAAACAGATAATACAATACTGTGGATAATTTGCATGTAACTCTTGTAATCCACCATGCAGCCATGGAAGTCAAAAGCACGATCACGATTACAGAGCAGATGGTAATAAAAGCAGATCTTCCGGCTGCTACCAGCAGTCCTGTTTTCTGAATACCATTCACATAATTGTACATTCCGGAAAAAGTATCCGAATTTGGCAATGCGAACGGTGCATCACTGATATAAAGTTTGTTTTTAAAAGAATTCATCAATACAAGGAAAATCGGGAACAGGAAAGCCACAGCTAAAAGTGTCATCACAATCGTAATCACAATACCGGTACCTTTTGATACTGCCGGATTTTCAATGATCTCATTTTTGTTTTGTTTTCTCTTTTTCAGCATTAGTTCTCAACCTCCTTACGTCTTGTGAAGTATAACTGTGTCAGTGAGATTGCTGCTACGATAATAAAGAAAATAACCGCTTTTGCCTGACCGACACCTTCCCAGCCGTTCCTGTTGTAGAATGTCGTATAAATATCGTATGCCAGCATTGCGGTTTTCTTTGCCGGTCCGCCTGCTGTTAATGCCAGGTTCTGATCAAACAGTTTGAAGCAGTTCGTAAGTGTCAGGAACAGACAGATGGTAACAGATGGCATTGTCATCGGAATAATAATCTTGTACAATGTCTGGAATTTATTGGCACCATCAATTTCAGCTGCCTCAATCAATTCTGTCGGTATATTTTGAATACCGGCAATGTAAATGATCATCATATACCCAATCAACTGCCAGTTTGTCAGAATGACCATTCCCCAGAAACCATATTTCGGGTCTGCTGTGATCGTTACATTAAAATGTGCCAGCACGCCGTTGATCAGTAATTGCCAGATATAGCCAAGTACAATTCCTCCGATAAGGTTTGGCATAAAGAAAATGGTTCGAAAAATATTGGTTCCTTTTAATCCCCGTGTCAGTCCATATGCCAGGGCAAAGGAAATTACATTAATTGTAATTACAGATACAACCGTAAATTTCACGGTAAATAACAGTGCATTAATAAAATCTTTGTTTGAAAATGCCTTTACATAATTTGCGATTCCAACCCAGTGTGCATTTGTAACTGTCGTAAATTTACAGAATGAAAGCACGATTCCCATAATAAATGGAATGATGAAAAACAGGGTAAATGCAATCAATGTAGGTAATACAAAAAGAGCAAAATATTTTTTATATGTCTTTTGCATAAATCTCCCTCCCTACGGATACAAATGTTTTCTTCGTAAAACAGAAGAGGAGGCGGCCGATGACCGCCTCCTGCCCCTGAGAATTCTACTATCTAATACGACTACTCAGCTGTTGCTTCTTTCTCAGATGCCCACTCATCTACTGTATCTGATACCACAGCATCCCATTCTTTATTGCCATTTGCATACTCAAGAAGAGATGCGCCATAATCATCTTTGAATGTCTGGCTTGGGAATGTTGTAAAGTTCCACGGTACAGTTGTAAGGGAATCATCTTTCATGTATCTTACTACTTCCTGTGCTAACGGGTCAGAAGAAATCTCATCATCGCCAAATGTGCTGAACGGTGTGATAAACTGAAGATCATTTGTTACCATCTCTTTTCCTTCATCAGAACTGAACACCCATTTCAGAAAATCCAGGGATGCTTTCTGATCTGCCTCAGATGCATTGCTGTTTACACACATGTAGTTTTCTGTACCGATGCACAGTCCCTGTGTCTCTTCGCCTTCTACGCCTGTATAGATCGGCATAAATTTCACGTTTTCTTCTTTTACTACGTTACCACTTACTTTGCTGATCTGAGACCATGCCCAGTTACCATTCTGAACCATAGCAGCTTTTCCTAATGCAAACTCTGACATAGAATCATCTACTGTCTTGGAACCAACCATTGTAGGCTCAACGGTTGAGTTGTTCAGATACAGGTCGAAGATGTTTTTATAGTTCTCATTATATTTGAAAGTAATCTCATCCTCATCTTTTACATTTGCATCTTTGTACTCATAGTAAATCGGAAGATTCATCAGATGTGTCTGCCATCTCCAGTCTTCACCTGGTGCAAAGGATGTGGAAGCAAATACACCATCAATGCCAAGATCATCTTTGTGCGCTGTCATATCTTCTACAACTGCCTTTAATGTATCAAAGTTTTTGATGTCATCCATGGATGTTGCTTTTGCGCCCGGAAGAGCAAAATACTTATCCATGATTTCTTTATTATAGATAATTCCGTATCCTTCTTCTGCAAACGGAATGCCGTATACACCATCACCTTCTGTGATTGCGAGATCTTTATCTACCAGCATATTGTAAAAATCGGTATCCTTCAGATCTGCACAATACTCTTTCCAGGACTGATATCCAACCGGTCCGTTGATCTGGAATAAAGTAGGAGCATCACTTTTAGCCATCTCTGATTTCAGTGTCTGCTCATACTGATTGGATGCTGCTGTCTTTACTTTTACCGGAACACCTGTCTCCTCAGTATATTTTGCTGCAACTTCTTCCCACTGATCTGCAATCTCCGGTTTGAAATTCAGGTAATATACAGATCCTTCTGCACTGCTTCCTTTTTTCTCAGCTCCTGCGGAAGACGTATCTCCACCTTTCGCTCCACCGCAGCCTGCTAACATACCGGTTACTGTCAATGCGGACAGACACACTGCCAAAAATTTTTTCATTTTCATAAAAAATACCCTCTTTCCTTTTCATTATCGTATCAAGTGCATACCTCTTTGATACTTATAATTTTATAGAAAGAGAGTCATATTTAATACAAAAGATTTTCAAGAATCATGTTCTTTTTCCACGATTCTGTAAAAAAATCAAAATAGGATATTGGTTCTTCTCCTGTAATGATCTTCATAAAAGCCAGTGTCTCCATATCTGTCATATCCTGCGGTAACTCCCGATGTGAATACGGTACATAGTCTTCATTAACATAAGACACATCCGCCTCTTCAATCAACCGTACTGCCTGAATCCGTGAAGCATAGGCAGCCCAGTAAACAGGATCTCTGTCTCCATCAAGGAATCTGCGGCAACTGTCATAATAAGCCGATTCCAGAGAATTCATGGAATCTGTCTGTCGCGGATAATGCAAAGCCAGCCAGATATGATCTGTTGTTGTAAACACAGCATTGCTGAAATCACAGTTTGCCACAAGCGGACGTGCCGTGGTATCAACCCCACGTTTCTGGTACAGGTCAATTTCTTCGCTCCCATCGTGACGGTATCGCGCATTGTCAAAAAGTGCGGTCATAATCTTCATGACGATCTCCGGATGCTCATATCCTTTTCGCACCACGATACAAGGAGATGTTTTTCCATATATGTAAGAATGAACTTCTCCATACTCATCAGCGATCACATATGGTTTCCACTCCGCCCCCGGATTTGCCTCCACTGCTTCTATCAGCGGATTATTCGGTGCCCACCACCAGCCAAAAAAAGCTCCACAGCGGTTATCACGTATCAGTTCTCCGATTTCTCCCGGTGTCCGCATCATATAATCCTGATCCAGAATACCATTTTCATACCATCCATGAAGATATTCCAGTGCCTGCCTGGTCTCTTCCGTTAATGATCCATAGACATAACCGTCATCACTATCCTGCAGCCATATCCCCGGATAGGCATGAAATACGGAAAAAACAGGATCCACAGAGAAATTCGAAGAACCGTTCCCATACAATGTTGCCATACATGGCAATCCGATATTTCCATTTTCTCCCGGATCATTTTCCCGGAATGCCTGGATGATCTGCTCCACATCAGCAAGCGTCGAAGGTTCCGGAAGTCCCAGTTCTTTCCGCCAATCTTCCCTCACCCAGAACAGATTACATCCATAATAAACCTGCGTGGAAGGAAGTGCCATCAATTTTCCATCAATGGTCACAGATTCCAGTAATTCTTTTCCATAGCTGCTGTACATGGATTTGATCATACTGGAAGTTGCCTCCTGATAAGCATCTGATAAATCTTCAATCATGCCATACTCTGCCAGTTTCTCTACCTCATCCGGACCAGATACCAGCATCACATCCGGAAGACTATTTTCAGCAATCATTCGCTGAATATACAGATAATAATTTTCATCCTCCGACACTTCCAAAACATCTTCATTTTGTACGTTAAGTGTTTTTTTCAAATATCGTGTATAAGCATTATCCTCATAAGTATCGCCATCCGGCATACCGGAATTACCGGAAGCAGTCATTTTTGCCAGTGTATAGGTCACTGTCTCCGGATAGGGTATCAGTGGTGATTTCTCTGCCTTCTCCCACGAAGTGGCTGCCTTTTCATCCGCTTCCTGTTCTGCCACATCACAGTCAATTTCAAATGATATCACACCGAGAAGTACGCACATCATTCCCATAACGATAGCCTGTGCTCTTCTTTTGCTATGACTCATTGCTTTCTCCCTTCTGTACCTTTGGAAAATGCAGTAATACCTCCGTACCTTTTCCCTCTTCGCTTTTGATCTGAATGGTATAAGTTTCCCCGAAGCTCAGTTTCATTCTGTCGTTTACGTTTTTGACACCATATCCCAAAGCATGATATTCCAGAACATGTGCAAGCGTATCTGCATCCATCCCAACGCCATTGTCACGGATGCTGACATAAATCACCCCGGAATCTGTCTCCTCCCAGATACGGAACCAGATCTGATGATCCGGATCCTCCTTAATATCAAGGCCATGCTCTAACGCATTTTCTACAAATGGCTGAAAAATAAGTGAAGGAAGTTCATAATCCAGCAATTTTTCATCTACATCATAATGCACTTTAAAGTCATTATCATGCATCCAGAGTTGCAGCTGTACATAAGCCTGAATATTCTGAAGTGCCAGCCGCAGGCTGATCCAGGTTCTTCCTTTATTTAAAGTTGTCCGGTAAAATGCAGAAAGTGCAAGCGTCACCTGACTGATTTCCTCTTCGCCGGCCTCAATTGCTTTCCAGTTGATCATCGACAGGGAATTATACAGGAAATGCGGATTGATCTGAGCCTGCAATGCTTTCATTTCAAATTCTTTCCGGGCAATCTGCGTTTCATAATTTTCTCTGATCAATTCCTGGATCCGCTGCATCATATGATTATAACTGTTGATCAGGATTCCCATCTCGTCTTCGCGGTTGCTGTGGACTGTTGCCTGAATGTTTGTTTCATCCATAGACTGGATTTCTTCTGTCAGTTCTTCCAATGGTCTGGATAAATATTTTGCAAATCTCCTTCCCAGCAGAATAATACAGACCAGACAGGCTCCTACCTGCACAGCGATCATAAGAAACGCTCTTCTGGAAAATGGACTTAAGTTGGATTTCTTTTGAAAATAAGTAACTGTCGCATCCATCTGATTCAGATCCTGCTGCACCCATAAATAATCCTTTTTATTCTCTCTAAAACTTACATATATGCCATTTTTATCTGTACATTTTTTCCCGGAAAAATTCCATATTTCATCGTTCTGCGTCTGCACATGAACACCATACTGATCCACTGCAAGCTGGTTTAATGATTCAAATAATGTCGGAATATCTGTGCGAACTGCCACATAACTTTCAATTCCGGAATAACTTGGAATTTTGTATATCGAAATCAGGTCTAATGTACTTTCATCAAATACCCATTCCTTATCCCTGATTCCATCTCGATACCAGGACTCTTTGTACAGATCCTCCAGTGGATGCGTTTCATTTCCGAAAGACTGCTGAATGCTCTCGGAGTAGATTGTAACAGATTCCATGATCAGATTCTGATACTTCAACGCACCGATGGTATTTGATACTTCCTGATACAGTTCATAACGCTGTGTCTTCTTTGTCGGATCGCACTCCAGAAAATTGATAACATCCTGATTGTATACGAAATAATTCATCATCTGCTGGCAGGTATACATCTGATAATCTACAATCCCACAGGCCTGCTGCAGTGTATTCGTCATATCTTTTTCCCTGTATTTCAGCACTGTGTGATAGGAATTGATTCCAAGTGAAATACCCAGTATCATAACCGGAAGCATACCGACCAGACACAGAATTGTCAGCATCTTTTTTCGAATGGATAGTTTATGAAAGAACTGTTTCAGTCTGTGCATCTGTCATTCCACCCTTTCGATACTGTTCCGGACTACATCCACAATACTCACGGAAATTTTTACAAAAATAAGATACATTTGAAAAACCAGTTTCTTTACATATCTGCACAATCTTCATAGATGTATCGGAAAGCAGTTTTTTTGCCTGCTCCATCCGGTAATTCCGAATAAAACGGCTGACCGTATCTCCGGTTTCTTTCTTAAATATATAACTGAAATATCCCGGTGACAAATACACCAGTTCGGATAATTTTTCCACACTGATATCCTCACTGTAATGTTCATAAATATAACTTTTTGCCTGTGCAACTTCATTTCTGGCACCATCATTGTTGGCTGCCAGACGTTCTTCCATATTCTGAATGAGTGTTTCTACAAGACTTATCACTTCCTGGACAGACTGCATTTCGTATACCTTCTGAACCGCTGTTTCCAGTTTTTTTCTGTCCTGATGCTGATGCGTAAAAAATTCTTTTACCAGATTGGAAAACAAAAATCTCGTATAGATCTGCGAATAGCTGCTCAGATCTCCCATGCCATTTTTCAAAATATGAAAATGTTCCCACAGATGAGTCATATCATCCAGGCGGATATTTTCGATCATCCGGCTAATCGTTTCATCCAGGAACTGTTCACTCCCGGTATCTTCCGATACATGATCCGGTAAAAATACTCTTGTTTTCTTCTGATAAAATTTATTTTCTATCAGACTTTCAAGCATCTGAAAACGATCCGGCAGTTCACTTCGATCCGTAACCGGCTGACCGACTGCCACATAAAAACGATTTCCAAACGTGTGATTCATCCATTCAGCTAAATCTGTTGCAAAAACTTTCTGCTCACATACGCCAAAAAGGACACAGAGTTCCTGATTCTGTGCCAGATTTAAAAAAGATAATTTCTGCTTGCTATATTCTGTCAGTTTTTGAATAAAAACTTCTTCTGATTCTTCAAAAAAATTATCTTCACTCTCAATTAAAAGCAAACCTCTGATCTGATCCCAACGGTCAATATTGATCTTTCCACTGATTTTATTTAACAGATCGTCATTTCCCTGACAAAGGTATCTGAAAAGAAAATAATTTTCCAGAGAATCCTGATTCCACTGACTGCGCTGTGCTTCATTTCTCCGCTCGGTAATTCTCTCTACCAGAAAATTCAGCGTGTTTTCGAACTCAGCAGGATCCACCGGCTTGAGCACATAGTTTGAAACGCCGGAAGCCATTGCCTTTTTCGCATATTCAAACTCACCATATCCGGAAAAAATTACCATTTCCAGATTTGGCTGTAATTTGTGAGCCACAGAAACCAGCTCAATACCATCCATAAATGGCATTTTTATATCTGTCAGCATAATATCCACTGCCCGATGCTGCAAAATTTCGCAGGCCGCCTTTCCATTGGCGGCCTCCAAAATTTCCATCTCTTCACTGCGCCGGTTCAGCAGAAAACGAATTCCCTTTCGCTCCAGTTTTTCATCATCTACTACCAGAATTGTCAGCATACATTAATCCCCCAATTTCCATATATCCTGATTGTATTCCCGGATGGTACGGTCAGAAGAAAAGAACCCTGCATTGCTGATATTCACCAGCATTTTCTTTGCCCATGTTTTGCGGTCTGTATAATCTTCCAGCGCCCGTTCTTTTGTTCGGATATAATCTTCCAGATCCAGGAATGTCATAAACCAGTCTTTATTTTTCAGTTCACTGCTTAAACGCTCTAAATTTTCTTTCTTTCCAATCTCCATCATCTGTGGACCGGTGATAAATTCCACAGCCTTTTGGATCATCGGATTTTTTGTATAATAATCGGATGGTCTGTAATCACTTTTTTCATAATGTGCAATTACTTCATCACTCTTTGCACCAAAGATATAGATATTGTCATCTCCGACAAACTGATGGATTTCTACATTTGCACCATCTTCTGTTCCAAGTGTCACTGCTCCGTTCAGCATAAATTTCATGTTTCCGGTTCCGCTTGCCTCTTTGGATGCAAGTGAAATCTGTTCTGAAATATCACATGCCGGGATTAGTTTTTCTGCTAATGTAACGTTATAATTTTCTACCATAACCACATTCAGATACGGACTCACTTCCGGATCATGATTGATCAGTTCCTGCAGGCAGAGGATCAGATGAATGATATCTTTGGCGATCACATAAGCCGGTGCTGCTTTTGCGCCAAAGATCACCGTGATCGGAGTCTTTGGTAATTTCCCACTTTTTATTTCCAGATATTTATAAATCACATACAATGCGTTCATCTGCTGTCGTTTATACTCATGAAGCCGTTTGATCTGAATGTCAAACACAGAATCCTCATTCAGTTCTATGCCCTGTGTCCGTCTCAGATACTCTGCCAGTTGATGTTTGTTTTCTTTTTTTATCTGCAGAAGATTCTGCAGTGACTGTTCATCCTCTACAAACTTCTCCAGCTTCTTCAACTCTGTTGCATCTTTTTTGTATCCATCACCAATCCACTCCGTGATCTGATCTGCAAGCATCGGATTGCAATGAAGCAGCCAGCGGCGAAACGTAATTCCGTTTGTCTTGTTGTTAAATTTCTCCGGGTAAAGCTGATAAAAATTATGAAGTTCTGTCTCTTTCAGGATTTCTGTATGCAAAGCTGCAACGCCATTTACGCTGAATCCGTAATGGATATCAATGTGCGCCATATGAACCACATCGTTACGGTCAATGACAGCCACACTTTCATCCGCATATTTTCGTCGTACTTTATCATCTAAAATTTCAATAATCGGCACCAGCTGTGGTACGATTTCCTGCAGATAATGCAATGGCCATTTTTCCAATGCTTCCGCTAAAATTGTATGATTGGTATATGCACAGGTGCGACTTACCACATCAATCGCATCATCCACAGAAAGTCCCCGGGCAATTAATAAACGGATCAGCTCCGGGATGATCATCGTCGGATGTGTATCATTGATCTGGATGACTGCATAATCCGGCAAATCATAGAGGTTACATCCCCGCGCTTCACATTCTTTCAAAATCAGCTGTGCACCATTACTTACCATGAAATACTGCTGATAAATACGAAGCTTGCGACCATCTTCATCACTGTCATCCGGATAAAGGAATAATGTCAGATTTTTGGCAATTTCTTTTTTATCGAAAGAAATCCCATCCTGTACAATGCTCTCATCCACAGAATCTATATCAAAAAGTTGTAATTTATTGGTACGGTTACCATATCCGGTTACCAGAATTTCGTACATGACAGACTGTAATGTCAGATTGCCGAAAGACACCGGAAAACCGACATCCGTACGTTTTAACCAGCCACTTCGATCCATCCACGGATTTTTTGTTTCTTTCTGCATGTGATCCGCAAATTTCTGCTGAAATAATCCAAGATGATAATTCAGTCCAATACCGGCCCCATTGTAACCAAGTGTTGCAATCGAATCCAAAAAACAGGCTGCCAGTCGGCCAAGTCCTCCGTTTCCAAGAGATGGCTCTGCCTCAATTTCCTCAATTTCACAGATATCTTTTCCATTTGCAGCAAGCATTTTGCGGACATCCTCATATATTCCGAGATTGATCATATTATTAGACAAAAGTTTTCCGATCAAAAACTCTGCAGATACATAATATACTTTCTTTTTTCCTTCATTAGATTCCTTCTGTTCTGCCATATCCTGCACAACAGTCATCAATGCCTGGTAAATCTCCTGATTACTGCTTTCTGAAATTGCTTTTCCTAATTTTTCCGATACTAACATTTCCAGTTTCATAATAAAATTCCTTCCCGACCTCAAAGTCTATGCTCTCAAAAGAATCTGATACGCAGGAACCATTTGATTCATTGTATCATACTTTTTCCTGTTCGTGTGTTTCTGCTTATATTTTATACGGCATTGTTATTTTTTTCTTGCAGCATAATATCCTTTTATAGTACAATTCTATCAAAAACAGAATGGAGTCCAGCATGAAACAACCAAAACCAGAACAATACCACGAAAAAAAGCGTCATACGGAAGATCAGTTTCCGTATAACACTTATCTGTGCACTATACCGGATGATTTTACGGAAGTACCTGTTCACTGGCATGAAGAAGCAGAATTTATCGTCATTCAGAAGGGATCCGGCACAGTTTTTGTAGACCTGACACACTATCATGTGACAGCCGGAGATATCATCATTGTTCTTCCGGGACATCTGCATGCCATCAGAGAAATTTCAGGTCAGAAAATGGAATATGAAAATATCATTTTTCGTCCGGAATTACTATCCTCCGATAACCACGACGTCTGTTTTGAAAAATTTCTGTATCCATTGTTCTCAGGGCAAATTCAAACAGTCGTCCACATTCACCCACGTCTGTCCTACTACCCGAAAATTCATGATCTGATCCAGACAATGGATCAATTATGCAGTAAAAAACCTGCCGGATATCAACTTGCTCTCAAAGGCTCTCTGTTTCTTTTCATGTTCCAGCTTCTTTCTCTGGACGATAAAAAAGAATTATCCAACATACAGCAACGCTCACTGGACAAGTTAAAATTCATCATCACTTTCACAAATGAACACTTGGAAGAATCTATTTCCATTTGCCAGATTGCCTCTGCCTGTTATTTCAGTGAATCACACTTTATGAAATTTTTTAAGACACATATGGGCATCAGCTATATCCATTATCTGAATGATGTCCGGCTGGCACATGCCAGAAATCTGCTGGTTTCAACAAATCTGTCTATCCTGGAGATCGCACAGAAATCCGGTTTTGAAAATGCTTCTTATTTCAATCGGAAGTTCAAAGACAAATATGGCATTACTCCACGCCAGGCAAGATAATAAAGCGGACAAGTCCGCTTCAAACTCCCTGAATCCCTCAATCTTTGAGGGACTTGTTACGCTTTGCGCGCCAGATGCAGTCTGCTTTAGCAGACATATTCCACATGCATCTGGTCGCATCCTCGCGGAGCATTTTTTGTTTGCTAGGAAATTCATCGCAATTTCCTAGCAAATAAAAAATCGCTTAAGACTCACGGTCTAAGCGATTTTTCTGTCAGGAAGGTTTTTTTACATCCCCGTCTTTATCTTCCAGTATTGATCTATACTCATATCGCGGAATAAAATTCCGCCTATCACATTTTTTATAATATTCCATAAAAATACGATCCATAACCATTGGAATCTGACTTTCATCCGGTTCAACGCATGCTACATCATGTAGTTTATTGCCACAAAATTTATATACACATGTAAATTTGTGTAAGTGCACGTCGTGCGGCACGCAGTGCAGGGTAGCGCAAAAATTTATCAAAAACACTGTGTAACTTAAGAACTCCTACCATTTTTCCTCAAGGAGTGATTGCTAGCGACTGAGGCAAAATGGTAGGAGTTCATTATAAAACCTAAATGGTAAATTTTAAGCTACCCAAAAAAATACAATTCCCGATAATGTTCATACCGATCCTGGAAATTCTCCGTATCTTCTTTTTTCACAGAATGCAGATACGCATGACGTCCCATATCCTCCTCACTGCTCTCCAGAATACTTACACCAATATTGGAACAATGATCCGCAATCCGCTCCAGGCTCGTTGTCATATCCGTCAGCACAAATCCCATCTCAATTGTACATTTGCCCTCTTTCAGACGGATAACATGACGCCGTTTCAGCTCATCGCTGAGGTCGTCAATAACCTCCTCCAACGGCTCGATCTCTCTGGCCAGTTCCTTATCGTTATTACTCAACGCCTGAACGGTCAGATTTACCAGATCTGTTACCGCTCTGCGCAGATACATGATCTCGGAACTTCCCTCAAAGGACATTTTCAGACCTTTCTCCTTCATCTCCTGCGCGCTTTCCTTTAAGTTCACGGCATGATCGGAAATTCGCTCAAGATCGTTGATACTGTGCAGAATGACAGACATTTTTGCACTGTCGTTTTCCAGCATATTGCGGTTTGTGATCTGGATGACATAGGAACCGATCTTGTCCTCGAAATGATCGATTCTGTTTTCCAGTGTTTCCACAGTTGCCGCTTTTTCCTCATCGTACTGATCCATCAGACCAAGCGCATCTACTAATGCTGCCTCACTCATATGTGCCATATAAGCGGTTGCTTCCATACAGTGACTGATTGCCAGTCCCGGCTGCTCCAGAAAACGAACATCCAGTTTTTTCAACTCTTCCTCAGACTCCTGTACACCATGCTTACGCTCTGTATGATCCTCTTTGATGGACATGTACGCCAGTTTTTCCAGTACTTTTGCAAACGGAAGCAGTACAAGAGTAGCTGCTATGTTGAAGATACTGTGTACAACGGCGATTCCTGCCGGTGTGGCTGCATCTCCAAGAAAATCAAAATGTACAAATGCATTTATGGAATAAAATACGATCATAAATAACGCTGTACCTATGATATTAAAATACAAATGCACTAACGCGGTTCGCTTTGCATTTTTGGATGCTCCAATAGAGGAAATAATTGCTGTTACACAGGTACCGATGTTCTGTCCCATGATGATTGGGATCGCACATCCAAAACTTACCGCTCCGGTGCTGCACAATGCCTGCAAAATACCGACAGATGCGGAAGAACTCTGAATGATTGCTGTCAAAATCAGACCTGCCAGCATACCAAGGATCGGATTTGTAAACATAGTAAGAAGATGTGTAAACTGCGGAACATCTTTCAGTGGCTCTACCGCGGAACTCATGGCATTCATACCAAACATCAGTACCGCAAAACCAAGTAAAATGCTTCCCACATCTTTGTGTTTGTCATTTTTGGATGACATCATCAAAAGCAGTCCGATAATTGCCAGAATCGGTGAAAATGATGTTGGTTTCAACATCTGGATAAAAAAGCTGCTGCTCTCAATACCGGAAAGACTTAAGATCCATGATGTAATTGTGGTACCGACATTGGCACCCATGATAATTCCGACTGCCTGGGACAGTTTCATAATTCCGGAGTTTACAAAACCGACTACCATAACGGTTGTAGCCGATGATGACTGGATAACGGCGGTGACACCGGCACCAAGTAATACCGCCTTGATCGGATTTGATGTCAGTTTTTCCAGAATTTTTTCCAGCTTACCACCGGAAACCTTGGTCAGACCGTCTCCCATAACATTCATTCCATACAAAAACAGGGCAAGTCCACCAATCAACGATAAAATCGCAAATATGTCCATAAAAAGATTCCTCCTGATTTTTCTCCCCAGTTCACTCAGCACATATATTAAGAAAACGCTCATGCTCGCATGAGGAGTTTTTTTTAATACTGCAAATGTTTCCAATTGAACTGTCATTAAGTAATAACATCATCTAACAATTACCACTCTAATTGATGTATGTAAAATTCAGGAGATTCGAATGTAAAGTCTTTGTAAATTTTTTACATTCTATTTACATTCACATTTTTGTTTCTTTTCCGGTGCTGCTTTTTTCTCTCTGGTCAGCAGCATTGACATGATCAGGGACGTGATCGGAACCGTAAGGATAATGCCGATGGTTCCTGCAATTCCCCGCATGATCTCGATGGCAATGGAATACATATTCAGTATCTGATACATCTGATAAGAATATGCATAAATGATCATGACCACAGTGATCGTTGCCGCGATAAACGGTGCTTTATCTGCGGTATAATCATCAGACTGTGCCTGCTGTCCTTCTGCCACCTGTGAGTAAATGGTCTTGTCAAGCAGTGTGGAAATTCCTTTTTTTGTAATTGTAAAGTCATCTGCGTAACGGTTTCCATTATAATCATAAGCTTTGATCGTAAAGGAATCATCCGTAAAATCAATGGTTGAGAAAGAAGGCAGACATGCATTGGTTCTCTCTGCAATGTAGTACGGAGTGTAGTTTAACAGGATCAAAGTCCGCTATTACTTATTTGTAGTCCACTCAACGCCTGTGGAAGGCGTGAGTGAACTGTCTTACTTTCTTACAGAACTGGTTCCGGATTAATGGTTGGATGGGTTCCATTGATGGAGAAAATAACCCATTCTGCAATATTTGTTGCATGATCGCCGATTCGTTCAAAATATTTTGCAACCATCAGCAGGTCTGTTGCTACTTCTGCGCCTGCGCCGTTGTTCTGGATCAGCTTGATCACTTCTTTTTTTGTATCATCAAACATGGCATCGATCACGTCATCTCTTGCAATGACTTTCTTTGCCATCTCAATATCTTTTGCCACAAAGGCTTCCAGACCTTTCATTACCATCAGCATACATTCCTGGGACATCTGTTTCATGCGGTCCATCATCGGCAGGTTTTTCTCATTTACCAGAGATAAGGATAATTCGGAAATATCCGCTGCCTGATCACCGATTCGCTCCATGTCTGTGATCATTTTCAATGCTGCTGAGATCAGTCGGAGGTCTCTTGCTACCGGCTGCTGTTTCATCAGAAGTTTCATACAAAGGGTTTCAATGTCTTTCTCCTGTTGGTCTACTTCTGAGTCAAATTCCATGTTTTTTCTTGCTTTTTCTGCATCCTGATGTACCATGGCTTCAATGGCATGCTCGATTGCCTGCTCTACCATGTGTCCCATCTGGATCAGCTCACCGTTTAAGGTATTTAACTGTCTGTCAAATTGATTTCTCATTTTTTATGTTCTCCCTTGCACTTACACATTGTTCCAAAATCTGCTCATCCGTTGTTCAAAATACACTGCTAAAACTCCGGATAAATTTCAGAAACTTCTGCACATCTGTTTAACCAAATCTACCGGTAATATAATCTTCTGTCTTTTTCTCCTTCGGTGTGGAGAATAACTGATCGGTATCACCATACTCTACAAGGTCGCCCAGAAGGAAAAATGCGGTCTGGTCAGACACACGAACTGCCTGCTGCATGTTATGTGTTACCATAACGATGGTGTACTGAGATTTCAGCTCCATAACCAGATCTTCGATCTTTGATGTGGAAATCGGATCCAGTGCGGAAGTGGACTCGTCCATCAGTAATACTTCCGGATGAACTGCCAGCGCACGGGCAATACAGATTCTCTGCTGCTGTCCACCGGATACGCCAAGGGCACTTTTTTTCAGACGGTCTTTGACTTCGTCCCAGATTGCTGCGTCTCGAAGTGATTTTTCTACGATGTCGTCTAACTGTGCTTTGTTGTGGATACCGTGTGTTCTCGGTCCAAATGCTACGTTATCGTAAATGCTCATCGGAAATGGATTTGCCTTCTGAAATACCATACCAACCCTTTTTCTCAGCAGGTTTACATCCATGTTATTTCCGTAAATATCTTCGCCGTCCAATGCGATCAGACCGTCGATCTTACATCCTTCTACCAGATCATTCATACGGTTTAAGGATTTTAAAAGGGTGGATTTACCACATCCGGAAGGTCCGATAAACGCGGTGATCTGATGTTCTTTAATCTCAAGATTAATATCTTTTAATGCATGGAAATCTCCGTAATGAAGATTCATATGCTCGATTGTCATTTTATTTTTTAACATGTTCGTTTCGTTATCCTCTCTCACATATTGCTGTTTGCAAATACGTTTCCTGTCACTTTTGTTTCGTAACCAAGATTCCAATACTTTAGTCCCTCTGCATTTTCTTTGCGATAACGGAAGATAAAATGTTGATCAGAAGTACCATTACCAGCAAAATAACTGCGGTGGCAAATGCCTGATCCGTATGCAGACCTTCCTGGGAAAGTACATACATGTGTACTGCCAGTGTACGTCCGGATGAAAGCAGGTTCTTCGGTAAGGTTGCCATGGTTCCTGCGGTGTAGATCAGCGCTGCTGTCTCACCGGCGATTCGTCCGGTGGAAAGAATGACACCGGAAAGGATACCTGGAATGGCACTTGGAAGTACGATTCTAAATACTGTACGGAGTTTGCCTGCGCCCAGTCCGAAACTTCCTTCACGGAAGCTGTCCGGCACTGCCAAAAGTGCTTCCTCTGTGGTTCTTAAAACGGTTGGCAAAACCATGATCGCTACAGTTAAAATACCTGCCATTAAGGAGTAGGACATATGGCATGCGGTTACGAAGAACAACATACCGAACAAACCGTAAACGATGGACGGAATACCTGTTAATGTTTCTGCTGTAGTTCTGATGATTTTTACCAGTTTATTGCCTTTTTTTGCATACTCTGTCAGGTATACTGCAGAGAATACACCGATCGGAACTGCGATCAGCAATGCCACACCGATCATGATCAATGTATTGATAATAGACGGAAGCATTGATACGTTATCACTGTCATAATGTAAGGAAAACAGTGACGGTGTCAGATGCGGGATACCTTTGCCCAGAATATACACGATCAGGTAGCCAAGCATCACAATGGTAAAAATTACTGCCAGAATGATCAGTATTTTTAAAATCAGAGAGCCGACATAAATCTTTTTCTTTGTCTTTTTCATTATTCCTTCTCTCCTTTTCCTTTGATAATACTGAACGCCAGGTTAATGATCAGAATGAATACAAACAGTACCACACCGGTTGCGATCAGTGCTTCTCTGTGAAGTCCGGTTGCATATCCCATCTCAAGTACAACGTTTGTGGTCAGTGTACGCACGCCCTGTAAAATTCCTTTTGGCATACGCGGCTGGTTTCCGGCGATCATTACAACCGCCATGGTCTCACCAATGGCACGGCCGATACCAAGTACTACACCGGCTAAGATTCCGGATTTTGCTGCCGGGATCACGCATCGGAAAATGCTTGCCTCCTTTGTTGCTCCCAGTGCCAGTGCACCTTCAAAGTAGGCGTTGTTTACGGCACGGATGGAAGTCTCTGTCACACCAATGATGGTCGGCAGGATCATGATTCCAAGCAGGAAAGATGCAGTCAGAATGCTCATTCCGTCTGTCCGGTTTGTTCCGAAGATCATACGAACCGCCGGTACGATGACCATCAAACCGAAGAAGCCGTATACAACTGACGGGATTCCTGCCAGAAGCTCTGTTGCCGGTTTGATGATTTTGTAAAGTCCCTTCGGACAATATTTTGCAAGAAAGACTGCAGTAAAAATACCGATCGGCACACCTACTGCAATGGCACCGCCTGTAATGTACAGACTTCCGATGATCATCGGGAAGATGCCGTATTTATCGTTTCCGGGCTTCCAAACCTGTCCGCCCAGGAATTTTCCAAGTCCTATTTTTCCCATTGCCGGGATTCCGTTTGCAAATAAGAAAATGCAGATCATGGCTACTGCCACGATGGAAATACAGGCAACAAGCAGGAAAATAATTTCAAACACTTTTTCTTTTCGTTTCATATGTTTTGTTTCTCCCTATGGGAATGCGCCACACAGATTCTTTTCTACATAAAGCGGACATTCACAATCCACTTTCGCTACTTGTTCATGAACACAATCGCTTTACGCCCTGCGTTCAAATCGGAATCTGTAGTGACGCATATATAATTTGTGTTATTTAATGGAACTGATTATTTTACAGCATCCCACTGTGTAACTTCACCTGTGAAGATCTGTTTTACCATATCAGAGCTGATCTCATCGATCGGGTTTGCATTATTTACGATAACTGCGATACCGTCAAGAGCGATCTTTGTAGCTGTAACGCCTGTCTCCTCGTCTTTCAGATCACGGGAAGCCATTCCGATGTCACATTTTCCATCGATAGCGGATGTGATACCTGTTGTGGAATCTGTTGTCTGCTGCTCAATATCTGCATTCGGGTTTACTTTCTTGTAAGCCTCTACCAGTTTTTCCATAACCGGTGATACACTGGAAGAACCATCAATTGTGATCTTTCCGCTTGCTCCTGTAGATGTGAATGTCTCACCTTCTGCTACGGAAATGTATCCGTCATCTGCGATTACCTGCTGTCCGTCAGCACTCATGATGTAGTTGATGAAATCCTGTGCTACATCGCTTACGTTATCTTTTGTGATGATGTTGAACGGTCTGGATACTTTGTAAGTTCCGTTGGATACGTTGTCTGTTGTTGCCTCAGCACCATCGATCTTAACTGCTTTTACTGTGTCATTTAAAGAACCAAGGGAGCAGTATCCGATTGCATATTCGTTACCAGCTACTGTAGACATCATAACCTCTGTGTTGTTTGTGATGGTTGCATCTACCGTTGTCATATCTTCTTTCTCGCCTGCATCATTTTTTACTTCGATGCCAAACAGCTCGATGAAAGCGCCTCTTGTACCGGAACCGTCCTCACGGGATAATACGCTGATATTTCCGGAAAAATCAGAAGATGCATCTGCGCTGTCTGTGCTACCGCTCTCTGTTGCTGCGCTTCCTGCGTTGTCTGCTGCTCCGTTATCGCTGTTTCCACATCCTGTAAGTCCAAGTCCTGCTACTGTTGCTGCGCAAAGTACAAGTGCCATCATTTTTTTCAGTTTCATTTCGATTCTCTCCTTTTCGATTTACATCTTTTTCTTGTTTATTTTTTATGTACAGACCTGCATTGCCTTTGGCTTATTCGGGTCATGCTGGCAAGTTGTTTTGTTTGCCTTACGACGTATACTTTAATCAGATTTGGCTTTTCATACTATCAGGATTGCGCAAAAAAAAAGTAAAGCTTTTGTAAAAAACTTTACTTTCGAAGATATTTTCAGGGAGAATCTTTATTTTTCACAGAAATAAAAGCACAAAAAAGAGCTATCCGACTTTCTCGTCATCAGATAGCTCTGTCACCTGTTAAATCTAAGCTTCACTATATAACCTCCCTTTCTTCTATTTCTTTTGTCTCAACTATGGATCTCTACCTCTCAATGGACTTGTCCTCCTTTAACTGATTGTTTTATAATGATAAACTCTGTCAAAAGAGATTATTTTCTTGCTTACTCCATTGGACTGACCTCCTGTAGTTATTTAACGAAAGAAGATTTTTTATTTTGTTTTCTCTCTTCTTTTGTTGTCTTTATTGTATTGCACTTTAAGTGATTTGTCAACACTTTTTCTGTATATTTTTTATATTATTTTAAATTATCTGTTAATTATGCTTTATTGCATTATTTTGTCTATTTCAAGAATGCTCCGGAATTTTTTCAAATCGAACATCAGTCTCCAAACTGTTTTCTTGCAGTTTCAATATAATCTAAAGCATCTTCATGGTTCTGCTTTATTTCCTCGGCAGTCACTTCACGTCTGATTTTTGCCGGAGAACCAACTGCCAGCATACCATCCGGAATCACTGTTCCCTGTGTCACCAACGCGCCTGCACCGATGATCGCATTTTTTCCAATCTTTGCTCCATTCAAAACAATGGAACCCATGCCGATCAGTGCACCATCTCCGATCTCACATCCGTGAATGATCGCTGCATGACCAACCGTGACATGATCCCCGATCACAACCGGAAAACCTGCGTCTGCATGAAGAATGCAGCCATCCTGAATGTTGCTGCCTTCCCCGATAGTGATACTGTCATGGTCTCCTCTGGCTACTGCCTGATACCAGAGACTACTGTCTTTCCCCATACTGACAGCACCGACTACCGTTGCATTTGGCGCAATGTACGCACCACTTCTATTGCATGCTTTTTCTTCTTTCATCACTTTATACCTCTCCTTTTGTATAAAATTTTGTTCTTCTCCACCCTTCAAGTCGAACGCACGTGAGACTTGGTGCGTGATTCTGGTCAGCGAAAGCTGA
>ENA-OWPB01001057-OWPB01001057.1-human-gut-metagenome-genome-assembly--contig:-NODE-1057-length-28037-cov-3.656315_pt1 | contig 28037 bp, 37 predicted proteins | sample MGYA00248260_ERZ651838 | MGnify/ENA primary metagenome ERZ651838 (study PRJEB26924, sample SAMEA4378304) | human gut metagenome | biome: human gut; feature: human-associated habitat; material: faeces...
AATTCGTGTATAAAAATCATAAGTATCTGACGTTATCGTTAACTTCCGCAAGTTTAGATTCTCTACAAAATAGCACCCTCTATCTTTTCCGATTTGTTCGTATAAATCCACGGTTTTTTTCAGAGTGTTTATTTTGCATTCGCAGCGATACGTTGATAAGCAATCTTGTAACACATCCCACGCGGTCGTTTCTTCATCGTTATTGATAGTGCGCTTTTTCTTTATTGCGCAATTTTCGACATGCCAGCCCGTCCCCTCGAAGGCAAATTCCAGACATGCTGTTATTGTCTGTTCTTTACTCTCAAATCCGTACGGGAATGCCTGTCCTTCGAGGTCTTCGACATTTAGCTGTGCAACATATTCATTGTATTGCTGTCCTGTCTTTTTCGACCTTATGACATATTCATCCGTTTTTGTCCGAATGTAATTTTCTTCTTTTAAAATCTCATTCTTTTCGCCTTGCGCCGGATATTTAAAACTAAGTTCTTTGTCTCCGCTGGATAAGGTTTTTACAATTTTAAGCTCTTTGTAATCCGTCAGCGTACCGATTCTTTTTTTCTTACTATCAAAAATCTGCATCTTATCACCCTATATCCACATCGGTTTATATCTAATAGTTACGATTGCTTTATCGTTCGAAAATCTCAATATTGTACTTTCCTTTATTACAGGAAATTTCCATATATCTACTTTTTCAAACGCGGTTTTTCCATCAATGGTTATCTCTCCTTTTTCCCCATTTATAACGATTGTTTTCCCCTGCTCCAGATTCTCAACAATTATTTCGTCTTCAAATCCTGTTATACTGTAATTTTGCAACGTCTCTTTTGCGTAAATATCTATACATACCGGGGACGCCCTTGTGCCGACTCGTTCGAGCGTGGTTTCCGTGACGTTTTCATATTTAAGAGATAATTCGTCGTCATAAAAATAGCCGTCACAAGTCAGGTTTAATTTGTATCTATTTTTCACCTTCATTTTTGTGTAGTCGCTGCTGTACGAAAATGCTTTGAATTTTCCTTTATATCCGTCAACTTCAAGCGTGGCGGATTTTTCAAAATTCATTAAAAATTTTGACATATTGCGCACGATTGTAGTTCTGTCTTTCCCACGGAAGTATATGCACAGTTTTATCTTTCCTAATTCCATGTCTGTTTCAAATTCAACCGGGATAGCTGCCCCCGGTAATATTTCATAGTTAACTTTCAGCGACGGGGGCAAAATCTCCGCTGTTAGTTGTTTCGCATTATATTTGCGAACATCTATGTTATTTACTTTCATTTACTATCTCCTTTTCCTTGCATCCTCAACTAGCTTTCCGTCCACTTTTGTATACGTCTTGTTCGCTATTTCTTCGCCGTCAATGTATGTGTGATTCTCTATAATTACCTCTTGTTTTTCTTCTATCTTGTCTATTTTCTCGTCTAAAATTTCTTTCAGGCGAGTGTAGAACGGCTTTAACGGTAGTATTGCCTCGCCACCTGTCTCTGGTTCTCCGCCCGCTAATAATCTGTTTCCGTTAGTGCCGAATACCATTGGCGCGTTCATGATTGCGCCGTTTTTATACCAATCAATATCAAACGATGGTACCGACGGCGGATTCAGGCTAAAACTTCCTCTGACTTTCGGGTGCGGCAATTTCAAACGTGGTAACGACCACGAAAAATTTAGTTTTCGTTTAATGGCTGATATTATGCTTCCTACCGCATTTTTAGCATCATTAAGCGGCTTCGTGATAGCTGACTTAATAGAGTTCCAAATACTTGATGCAGTACTTTTAATACTATTAAATGTCGTGGACATCGTGGACTTTATTCCTTTTATCGTACTGCTCACTGTGCTTTTTGCCGCATTAATTGGGGACGTAATCGCCGTTTTAATACCGTTCCAAATGTTTGATGCTGTGGACTTAATGCCGTTAAATATCGACGACACTGTAGATTTAACGCTGTTAAATACACTGCTCACTGTGCTTTTGATTGAATTTACAATGCTTGTTATCGTGCTTTTAATGCTGTTCCAGATACTCGATGCCGTGCTTTTAATACTATTAAATATTGACGATACTGTAGACTTAACGCTATTAAATACACTGTTCACTGTGCTTTTGATTGAATTTACAACATTTGTCACTGTGTTTTTTATAGAGTTCCAAATATTTGTAAATATGTTTTTAACTTCTGTTAATATACTATTTATCGTCGTCTTAATCGAATTAAGTACGTTCTTTATTTTTGTTTCTATTGCATTCCAGATGTTTATTATTGTTGTATTACAATTCTGCCAGATGAGCTGGAATGGAATTGTAATAATTTGAAATGCAGCTTTTATGATTTCTGCGACCGCCATAAGTGCGACGGTGACAATATTTTTAATCGTTTCGAATGCCTTACTTACGACGCCCTTGCACTTATCGAAAATGCTCGTAAAAACTTTTTGAACTTTTGTTAGTGCATTTGAAATCACTGTATATATTGCGTTCCATATCGTTGACGCAATATTTTTTATCGCATTCAAAACGCTAGAGAAAAATGACTTTATTTTGTTCCAAATCGCTTCAAATGTCTTTTTAACATTATTCCAAATTTTTCCCCATGATGTTCCGAACCAGCCGAGAAAAGTATTTGTAATACCTTTTATCGTATTGAACACTGCTAACAATATATTTTTGACTGCTTCAAGTTGGGTTTTTACAATACCCTTTAGGGCTTCCCACATGCCTTTCCAGTCTCCGTGTACCTCTGCCGTGAATAATTTCACGACGTTTAGTATTGTTCCTAGTATTGTTTCTATAAATGTAGCAATTACGCTAAAAACCCCTTCAATAATCGGGGCTAGTACATTGCAGAAGCCTGTCCAGATTGTTTTTACAAGCGTTCCGAACGAATCAAAGTTTATTCCTAACGAATTTAAGCACTCTGCTATTCCTGATGAAAATGTCTCAAATGCCTTTTTAATTCTATTCCAGATAGATGTTATTGCTTCTCTAAAATCTTTGTTAGTATTCCATAGCGTTGCAATAACTGCTGTGATTCCGGCTATTGCCGCAATCGCAATCCCGACTGGCGACGTAATCGCGCCGAATGCTTTTGTGAGCAATATTTGCGAGCCTGACAGTCCCTTCATCGCCGCATCTGTTTTCGCAAAGTATCCTATCAGTTTGCTAAGTGCTGATGATACGTTTCCTGTAAAAACAATAAACTTCCCAATTCCGATTAATAACGGGGCTAACGCTGCCGTAAATAGCCCAATTGACACAATAACTTTCTTTTGTCCGTCGCTCATTTTGTTAAGCTTATCAACAAAATTTTGCACATGTGTTACTATTTTTCGAATTGTAGGCATTAAAATATCGCCGATGCTTATTGCTAATTCTTGTAACTGCGATTTCAGGATAGTGAGCTGACCTTTTAGATTGTCATTCATTGTGTTAGCCATTTTTTCCGATGTGCCGTCACAATTATCTATCGCGTTTGTCAACTTGTTAAAATCTTTGTCCGAGCCATTAATGATTGCAAGCATTCCCGACATTGCATTTTTTCCGAACAGGGCTGTTGCTGCTTGCGCTTGTTCTGCTTTTCCCAGATGTCCAAGTTTCTGTCGAAGCTGTTCCATCATTTCGCGGAACGTGTACATCTTGCCGGAACTATCTGTTAATGATATGCCGTATGTATCCATTGCTTCCGCAACGGTTTTTGATGGTTTTGCAAGGTTTGTCATCGCTCCGCGAAGTGCCGTACCTGCCTGGCTGGACTTGATTCCTGCATTCGCCATCAACCCGATTGCTACCGCTGTATCTTCTGCTGTATATCCAAGCGACCCCATGACTGGGGCGGCGTACTTAAACGTCTCGCCCATCATTGATACGTTTGTATTTGCGTTAGAAGATGCTGACGCCAGAATATCCGAGAAATGTCCAGAATCTTTTGCGGAAAGTCCGAACGCCGTCAACGCGTCCGTTACAATATCTGACGTAGAGCCTAAGTCTTCGCCGGATGCTGCTGCAAGATTCATAATACCCTCTAAGCCGTCCAGCATGTCGCCAGTTTTCCATCCGGCCATCGCCATATATTGAAGGCCTTGTGCGGCTTCTGATGCGCTAAACTTTGTTTTCGCACCCATTTCTCTTGCTTTGTCTCTCAACTTCTGCAAATCGCTTCCTGTTGCGCCCGAAATCGAGGATACTTTTGACATTTCACTGTCGAAGTCCGCTGTCGTTTTAACTGCTACTGCCCCGACTCCTGCAATCGCTGTCGAAATTGGTGCAATCTTTTTTCCTATCCCACTTACGGTATTTCCGACTTTTTCGGCCTTTTGTGCGTATTCATCAAACGCCTGCTGCTTTAATTGTATGTTGACCGCTTTCAGCTCCGCTTCCAGCTCTATCAAATCTTTTTCCGATTTGTTTACTGCTGTGCCTTGTCGAGTAATTGCCGTTTCTGTCTTCTGTACTTGTGCTTCCGCTCTTGCCTGCTCCTGCTTTGCCTCGTCAAGTTCATTTTTTAATTTTTTTGTTGCTTCCGAGTCTTTGCCTGTCGCCTTTTCGCTGTCCTCGTAAGCTTTTGTGAGCTTATCTACTTTTTCTTTTGCTTCTTCCTGCTTCTTTTTCTGTTCGTCTAAGTCTTTTGTCAATTTTTCGTAGCGTACTTTGCAATTTTCTACTTTTGTACTCTGTACGTCTACTTTCTGCGTCAACTCCGATACTTTTGCTTTTAATGCGTCTGATTCTGTACCGTACAGCTTCGCCTTTGTCGCTGCAAGACTATATTCAGAAGACAGGTTTTTCATGCTGGCGGCTGCCTCTCTCATTGCCGCCTGATATTCCGTCATGGTTGCGGTGATTTTTATTGACGCATTAGCCATTTGCACTCCTTATTCGTGCATGGTTCTGATTTCGAAGGCTATGTGTTCTAAAAGGCTCATAATATCGCTTTGCATACATCCTGTGACAGAATCGTTAAACGCTTTTATGCAAAGTTTGATGATTCTGTCTATGTTCTCTTTGCATATAGTCCATTCATTTTCTATTTCTGAATCCAGTTCGATGTCATTGTATCCGTTTTCTTCATCGTATTCGTCAAACGCTGACTTTTCTTGCTCTACTTGTTCCGGGCGTTCTGGATTCAATTCTAAGAATTTTCTTGCTACTATATTTTGCATGACAAAATGTATTGTCTTCGCCGCGATTAGTTGTTCTTCTATTGTTGCTTTTAAAATTTCTCTTTCCGAAATTCCAAAAAGCATTTTTATGATTTCCATATTGAATCTAATTGCCTGTGCAGAATTTCCTGTGTTGTTCTTTTCCATTATTTCCGCATATTTTCTGAATTTTTCTATGGTTATAATTTTGCAATTATATTCTTTTTCGCCGCATAGTAAAGACATTTCGGGTATTATTTGCCATTCGTAAAATTTGCCTGTACTTTTGAAACCTGTTTCTCCACGCCGTCCTGCACACCAAGCTCAATTGTTGCAAATTCTGTAATTATCTGCGGTACTGTCAGCCCGCCTGTCAGTAATTCTTCTCTTGTGAACTGATTTCCGTACACTTTGCAAATAATATCTAGAACTTTTACAAATTGTCCCCGCGTATAAAGCCCCTGCTTTCCTTCCGTATCCATTACCTCGTCTCTTATTGCGAGGTAATCCATGTAAACAAGCGGGCTCATTTCAGGCATCTGATATGCTTTCTTGTTAATAATTATTTCTTTCTTCATGTTTCTTCATCCTCCTATGTTTTTATGTTATTTTTCCGGCACTTCCTGCACTTTCGAGAACCAGTTTCCTATTGCTTCTTTTGCTGATGTATGTTCCTGCAATAAGTTGCTCTCGTCTACTTCCACTTCATAATTTCCGTCAATTGCTCTTTCGTAGAAACTACCTTTCAGTGATGCAGTCTGTGATTCGATTTTTTCTGCCTGTGTTGCGAAATTATCGTCATAGCCCTGACCGAATCTTCCGCAATAAAGCCAGTGAAATTCATATTTTCTGTTTAATTTGCGGGCGCGCCATCCGAGCGCGATTTCCGGGGCTTCATCATCTTTATTTTTTACGAGAAATCCTTTGTCGTATAAATGACCGAATAAATTTTTCTTATCCTGTGGAGCTAACGAATTTACTTCCAGCTCTACGTCTGTTCCTTCGTAATATTCGATAACATCTTCTACCGTGTCGTCACTGTAAACTTTTTCTATTGTGAATTTTTCTGAAATTTTAGCGTTAATTGCTCGCGCTAATTTAATCGGTACGCTTGCTGTGTATGTCGTTGCGTCGTTTTTAGTAACGAATGCAATGTACACATCTTTCAGCGAGGCTGTTCTTGACCTTACAATTGCGTTTGTTTCACTCATTTTCTTCCCCCTGCCCTGTTTCTTCCGCTGCAATAAACCTCATAGCGGAAGAAAATACTTTTGTATCTGTTTCTAAATTGTCGTTACTTCCTGTGTAGTAAAAACCTGCTTTTTTCATCAGTTTTTTAACTCGTTTTTTTAATGCAATTTGGTCTTTATCGGACCAGATATTAACCTGTATAGATGCAACTTCTATTTCTGCCGCATCGTCTGAGTGTGCATCTTCATATTCTCCGAGATTCCATAATGTAATATGTAAGTCGTGTATGTTTTTGTCATACCACCCTTGCTGTACAGTGACACCCTCGTCTGATAGTTCTTTTAATGCTTCTGCTGCTTTTTCTATAATATCCATGTTATTTTCCTAACTTTTCATTTAAAAGCTTTTGATATTCTCTATCTGCAATTATCCCGTACTGCGGTTTGCATTCTTTCATTGTATTTTCTATAAAATCCCGCGGCGGCTGTCTTGTTGTCCCCCACTCTACGAATTTCATATAAAAATAGTTTTCCGCGTCTCCTAGCAATTTCCAGCCAACTTGACCGTATTTCGTTGTTGCTCTAACAGGTATATTGTCTGCCGCGTGACCGGGTGGTCTGTATCCTCTCTTTCCCGATTTTGAGTTATCTTTTGAACGCGGCATATGTGCCTTCATTCGTGGTGCTGTATACTCTGCTGACTGTTTGTATATTGCTTTATTTGTTTTCGCAATCTCCGCATCGGATGCAAGGCTTTCAAGTTGCTTCTGTATCTCGTCAAGTCCTTCAAATTCAAAATATATGTTCATATCCTTATTTGTGTCAGAGTCTGACACAATCAACTTGTCTGATTTACTTTTAACTGTATATACTGTTTATCGTTGTTCTTAAAATCTGCTGCATACAGTTCGTATTTTTCACTATCATACTCAATAAAAAACTCTTTCAGATTTCTTCGCACTTCATTGATTTTTTTGCAGTATCTCACTTCAAAAACAAGTGTGTTTTTCAATTGTATTTCAAGTGCTTTGTACAGTTCCGCCCCGTACAGGTTTTTTATCTCGCACCAGCATGAATAAAACAATTCTGCTTCTTTTTCTGTCCGTCGTCCGCCTTTCATTTCATATTGGCGGCGAAAGATTTTAATTCGTTTGCTAGACATTTCTAAGCCTTTCTTTTAACATTAGCGACTGCACACAGTAGCGCAGCTTCTCATTTGTTTTTGCCGTCTGCCCTCTATTGTCGTACAGTTCCTTGCTGTATGCGCAAATCAATATTTTTTGTCTGCTCGTAATCTCCGTTTTATCAAATCCGGGGATTAAATCCTGCATTTCTTCTATTACTGCATCTCGAATCATTTGTATAACTGCGTCGTCGTCGTCATAATCGACGCGTAAATACGCTTTTAATTCTGTTAAACTTAATCCCACTTTCAGCTCCTTATCCTGCGTGTCTTACAGTGATGATACCTTTTACTACCGCTGCCTCATCAACTTTCTGTACATCGAATCTGTCTCTTACTTTTGCTCCGGTTAAATCCTTCGCCCATAAGTCTCCAGCCTCCGTGCTTAATTCGAGTGTAATTTTTTCACGGTCAAATAATGTAATTGCTTCCTTAAAATTTCCAATATAAACAGGATATTTTTCCGCGTCAATTGTATGCCCATCGCTGTTCATTACCTGTTCATCCTTAAGCACTTTGTTGCTAATTTTTTTTACTTCATACACGCCAAACAGTAGTGTCTTTGTTTTATCTGTCACGTCTGGCTGCATGATGTATTCGCCTTTTTCGTCCTTTAATGTGTCTAAATAATTAAAACCAGATTGGTTCGTAAACACCATTGCCGACCGTGCAATAGCCGGGTCTAGCGTCACATTGACAATCTTTTTCAAATCATCAAACGTGGTTACGGCTACTTCTTTCCCTTTTGTTATTTCTCCGAGTGCTTTTAAAATTACGAAGTTTCTTGTCGCTCTCGATTTTTTTGCAATCCATTTATTGAGCGACCCCAAAATATTTTCTGCGGTATCCTGCAATAATTCGCGAGTCATTTTCATGACTCCGCCTCTTTTCTTAATTTTGTATTTAACTAACGCAAACTGTGGCGTTGAGTCTTCTGGGAATTCTTCGCCTTCGTCAACATCTTCCCACGGTGTTGAGTCTGCATCTTTTTCAATCACTCTGCTGCCTGATTCTGTTGTTGTTTTCTCGATGTTTACATACTGTTCTAAATCATCATCACTCCTTCGCAATTCGATGATGTCAGTTCTGATGTCCTTCGGCACAGTAAATCCGCCGTCTTCGTCAGACGTCTCACTCATTGCATTCATAATCTTTGTGTCTTCTTCTCCGAGCGTGGTTCTTCGAAGTCCGCATACAATTCTGTTTACAAATGCCCTTACGACATCTTCTTTTTTAAATTTAATATTGTTATCGACTACCTTCGCCGCTCCTGCTGCCGCTCTGTTCTGCATCATTCTTTTGTCGTCGTCGTCAAGGTCAAGTAAAATATCAAACTGCTGCTGCAACTCTTTCAGTTCTTCTTTTGCAGTTACGGCTTCTGCTGTTTTTCCTTCATTGACATAATTTCTGACTTCTGTTTTTTTTGCGTTAATTTTGCCGAGTAACTTTCTTAATTCTTCGTTCATGTATTCTCCTTTCTTATGCTCCGTACATAAATAAGTCGTCTAAAATCCCTTTCAGGGCTTCTTTATCATCTTTTTTTCTGTAATCTGCTACATCATCCACGCTTGCTGTTTTTAATACCGGGGCATGCGCGTATTTGCTAACCATACAACTTGTGCAAGCTGCAATCACCGCGTGGTCTTCTGTTTCAATGTCAAACATTTCTGCCGCTTCGCTTCCAGACATCCACGTTTCATTATTTATAGCTGCTGTGATTTCTTCCGCCGTTACACCATCTTTTGCTTTCTGCATATAAATATCTGTAATCATTTCCTGACATTTATCCAGTTGCATTATGATTGCGGTCAGTTCGTCTGCATTTCCCCACCCGAGTGTCATTGGCTTGTGTATCATAATCTGTGCGCCAGTCGATACTACAATCTCGTCGCATGCCATTAAGATAACTGATGCAATCGACGCGGCAATTCCATCCACAACGCCTTTTATATGTCCTTTGTGACGTTTTAAAATGTTATAAATTCCAATTCCTGCGAACACATCGCCACCGCCAGAGTTGATATAGAGTGTAAGATTTGCGTCAGCATCAATTTCGCTTAAAAAATCTACAATGTCCTGTGGGCATGTGTCTTCCAAATCCCATTTGCTCCACGTTGATGATACAATGTCGCCGTATATATGCAGCTCTGCTTCGTTTTCGTTCAGATTTTTAATCTGCATCATTCCGACATTTTCCGCTGCCTTGTTTTTTTTAATTGTAAATTTCATTTCCTTGTCTTTCATTTCTTATTCACCTTCTTTCTTTGACTGTGTGTTATATGCCGCTCCTACTTCCGTAATTGGCAGGTATGTGCCATTTACAATTAATTCGTCGCCGCCTTCTTTATATGCTAAGTCAAGTTTCTTTCGTGCTTCATTGATTGTTTCTATGCCGTTTTTTATCGCCGTCGCTAATATATCCATTTGTGTTTTACTGTCTGTTCGCAGCAACGCTTTTTCATTCAGCTTATAATAGCGACCTTCTTCTTTTTGCTTTGGTGACAACAATTTGTAATTTACTTCTTCTTCGTATTGCTTTAGCACAAACAACGTCGTGTCAACATAAAATGATAGTTGTTGCATTTCGCTATTGCTATAACTGCTCTTTTCGTAGTCGTTTATCTGATTCGGTTTAATCCCGAATGCTGCTGCAATCTGCAAGGCCGAATATTTTTTCAATTCGATAAATTGTGCATCTGTCAGTTTAACATCAAGTGGCGTCAGCTTCATTCCAAGCGGCACAGGAAGCATTTTCCCTGTGTTCTGACTTCCATTTCCGTACCGTTCGAACACTCGGCGAAGCTTTTCTACTGCTTCCTCGTTTAATTCTCCTGTATATTCCAACGTCGCTTTTGCCGTAAGTCCATTTTTATATAGACTATTTAAAAATCTTTGTGATTCTAGGACGCCCTCTACAGTGTTTTTAAGAATCGTCTGCACAGGAAGCCCGGTTATTCCGTCAAGCGAATGTGATGTTTTAAAATGCATCACATCTTCATGTGCAAATACATATTGCTCTCCTGAATATTTGTCCCCATATGCGTACCAGATTTTTCCTTTGTTTCCGAAGTATCCTTTGTCATCTACGAGAATAGTTACCCTATCTGATTCCATCACCCATAAGGCTGTTGTTTTGTATTCTCCGCCGTACTTCTTTCTTTTAAACTCTCGTTGTATATATACATAAGCGTTTCCATAGTGGTTTCTGTTCATTTCTACAGCGTTCCAAAACGCTGTAGGTGTCGTATACGGGTTTGGACGTTCTTTCAATAGCCGTGTGATTTCGTCACTATCTTCTATTTCCTGTACGCCTTGCTTCGTTTTTTTGTATGCCTTCCACGGCATTTTAGCGACTGTTTCCGACATCATTTTTAAGCATGTGAAATATGTTACATCTGATGTCGGTTTCTTATCATCGTTGTTTCTTTTTATTCCAAGCCATTCTAAAAATGATTCGTCATTTATACTCGCTGTTTCCTGAAGGATGTTTGCATTTGTTATTTGTGCGAACCCGTTACGGATTCTCTGCGCCATGTTCAATCATTTGCTCCCCCTTCAAAGTATTTGTTTTGCTGTTCGAACCAGAGTTCTAAGTATTTACTTGCATCTACTTTTACTTCGCCTTTCATTGCGATAGCCCACGCGTCTATAATTGCGTATACGATGTCAATTCTTTCTGTGTTATATTCTTTTTCTATCTTGATTTCGCCGAACGAATTAGATGTTGTCTTTGCGTTCGCGAGCGACCATCTTAACGCTTCGTTCCCGTCATGCTGTACGTTTCCTGATAGTATTTCTAATCTGAAATCTACCGTTGCGTCATTTAGCGATTTTGCCGACTGTGAAATAGATATACAGTCAGTTCCCAGCGCGTCCAAATCTGTTAGGAACGCCGAGGCGTTGTGCGGGTCGTAGCATATTGCAACGATTTTTAAATCGTATTGCTCTATTAGTTTTTGCAAGTACGAAATGATGTACTTGTAATCTGTCTTTATGCCGCCCATTGTTTGTGTGACTGTTATCAATCCATTTTTTATCCATAAGTCGTAAGGTACTTTATCGGTTTTTATATGCTCTTGCACTCGCCTCTCTGGCATAAAGCTATGTGTGAATACATAGTATTTTTTCGTTCCGTTTTCCGCAAACGAGAAAACGAGAGCTAACGACGTTAAGTCTCCGCCTGCTGATAGGTCAAGCCCTGCATAACATTCTTGTCCTTTGAAATCTTCGAGTTTTTTTTCGACTTTTCCTGCGTCCCACGGCTGCATATCCTTCATGTAAACCGTATCCGTGTACTGAATCCAGACATTTAACTGTTTTACTATAAAGTCTCGCAACGTGTTGCCGCCCATTTCGCGAGCCGTTGCCGCGATTGGTACTAGGTTCTCCAATGCTGTTGAGTCATACTGCAGAATTGGATTCGCTTTAATCCAGTTTTCTTTTTTCCAGATGTCGTCTTTTTCGTCTATCTGTGCAATATAAACGAATTGCGTTTCATTTGTTACTGCCCCTTTTAGAATTTTTGTGCAAAATTCGTAAAGTTGAAAACACGGGCTTTTTAAATCGAATCCCGCCGTTGTGATTACGCTAATCAATGCGGATTTCATCATTTTTATGCCGCCCTCTAACAATTTGTACATCTGGTTTGTTTTGTGCGCGTGGTACTCATCAACGATTCCGAGATAAGGTCTAAATCCATCAATGCTCTGTGTATCTCCCGATAGTGCTTTTATTGTGCTGTGCGTTGTTGCACAGTCAATTGTCGCATTATGTTCATGTATTGCGAAGAATTCTTGCAAATCTCTGTCTGCCCGGATGAATTTGACAATTTCTTTAAATACAATTTTTGCCTGTTCTTTTTTTGTCGCTGTACAATATATCTGTCCATACTTATATTTATCGAAATTGCTGTAGTATGTGGCCAAGATTCCATTTAGGAAGCTTTTTCCGTTCTGTCTTCCAAGCTGTACATAGCTTGTTCTAAATCTTCTATAGTTTCCTTCTTTCGTTCGCCATCCATTTAAGTTTCCGAGTATGAAACATTGAAAAGGAAATAAAATTACTGCCTGTTCTTCTTCGCCTTCGGCTATCGTCAGTGTTTCCGCAAATTCTAGTATTCGTTCCGCTTCCGCGACATCAAAGTAATATTTGTACAACGCCTGTTCTGATTTTCCGACGTCTTTAATGTGCCTTTCGCAAGCCGCCTTTACCAGTTCGCCCGCAATTATTTTCCCCGCAAGGACGTCAAGTGCATATTGTGTCGTTCTGTCCATTTATGCAAATTTGGAGAACTTATTTTCTTCCGAGCTTTCATTTTGCGCGGGTACAACGAGCCTGCATCTTGATGATACTGTCATGCCGAAATCTGATGCGCCTTGACGGCACTGTTTGAAATATTTGTTCTGTAGTATCGTCAAGCGTTCTACTTCTCTGTTTACTACCATTTTGCTTTTTATTTCTTCTTTGCCATCTGCGTCTTTTTTCGTGTAAAATTCTTCTATCATCAATTGTTGCTTATCTATCTCTTGTGTAATTTCAACGTATTTTTCCTGTGAAATTACCAACCTTGCCAGCGCGTCAACGTCCAGATTTGCCACGAGTTTTATTGCTCGAAGTTCTTTTACTATTTTCTTAAAAGTTCTTTTTTGTGAGGCTGTCAAATATTTCGGTGCTGTCACTTTGTCCGCTGCGGCTCTCACTTCTGTTCGCTGTCTTTCTTCGATTTCAGCTTTTGTCAGATGTTTTTTCCCTTTTGCTATAAGTAAATCGACTGGTTGCCGTTGTCCTGCCATGCCCCACTCTCCTTTCTGCTGCCGCCCTTGTTTTTTTGTGTCAGAGTCTGACACAATTTTTGTACTATATCTGTAATGTTGAGAAATTTCTTCGTGGGGAGTTTTTTCCACAAAAAAGAGGGAGCGCGACTCGACGCGGCTTGCTGCATACTTTTTTCTATCCCCCCTCTTCTTTTTTGTAACGTGTGACGAGCTGTCGCAGCATCTTTTGTGTATCTTTTTTTGTCTCGTCGTCTATTGAGTATAGGGCTTCGATGATATTGTGATTGCTATTGCTTAACGGTATCAGATTGTCAACGTCTAGTCGTCTTTCCCAATCGTCTTCGATGGGCGTAATGTGATGCACCATGTCCGCAATTGCAATCTTATCTTGCATGTAGTATGCATAAATATCTAGTCTGTCGAACCGTTGCAATGCAACCGCTCTCACCTTGCGCCATGCGGCTGACACATAAAAGGCTGCCTTCTTTTTGTCTCTCCTTTTTGCGTTATACTCTGTATGCCTTGCTGTTGCTTTCTTCTCGCATTCTTCACACAATCGTATTTCCTGCGATATTAACTTGCCGCATCTGCATTTGTGAAGTAACATGCTATTCTCCTTTTCCTTTAATCTTTTCCGCAGAACTAGCCTGCGGAAATAAACATAGAAGGATGCGGAAATGTAAAGCAAAAAGGATGCTACAACCGTTCTGGCTGTGCATCCTTCCTCTTGCAACATTTCACGTTATTATTTTATTACATTATTTTCGCTGCAAAAACCCCGACTTTTCCCGCAGTTTTCCCGCACTCTCTTTCACTTTCCCTTAATTTATAATCCGTTTACTCCGAATAGTTTGACAGACATTCGCTTTAAAATAACTTTTGACCACGTTGCCGGGCTATTCTTGCCGCATCGTAATTTATACGCTATTTCTTCGTACGTCAGACCGTCTATATAATGCATTGCGAAGGCTTCGTACTTGTACAATGTGCCAGCCTTTGTGTGTTCTCTTTTAATTTCTTCTAACGCTCTGTCAATGTTTAGTATCATCATTGCTGTAGTCATCTTCGCGCGTCTGCTCGAATTAAGTCTTGCATTCTCGCCTTTAAATATTTCGTATACAGTTTCTTTTACCTCGTCTTCTTCCGTTATTGTCTTTTCTACGAATGATTTTAAATCCCGGTACGACTCCATGAGCTTTCGTGTATTGTGCAGTATTTTCTTTTTTTCTGCTTTTTTGTCTTCCGCTCGTACTTCTGCATACGCTTTTCTGACCGCTACCCTGACCGCTTCCATCAACTCTGGTGATACTCTTTTATTTTCTGACACATTGTTCACCGCCTTCTATTTCTTTTTATGTCTCGCGTTCTTTCTCGCCTGCAAGTGCGCCCTTCGTCTTACTAGCGGCTCACCTTTTCTCCTGCGTTCATTGTTCGGCTTTCTCATTTTCTGCCGCTGCCATTCGTCTGCAATTGCATATTCTTTTACTCTCATTAATGCTTTTGACGCCGCCCCTGCGACTTTCGTCATTCCTTTTCTTATCTTGTTAATTGTTTCCATCACTGTTTTATGTGCTTCGCGTTGCAAATGTCTTATCTCTGCTTCGCTCTTTCCCGTATATTCTGTGATTTTCTTTATGTTTTCATCTAAGGATGCGTGTCCCTCTATCTTCATGCCTTTTGTAAGTTCTAACAGCTTTTGTGCTGCTTCCGCTCCCGTCAGTGACATGATGTTTTCTTCCTGCATTTTTGTTTCCTCTCTTTCTTCCTCTTTTTCGCCCTGTTCACGTTCTCGCCCTCTTGCCGTTATTTTCCTCTTGATTCTTTCTATCACTTCTTTAAATCCCATTTTCCCACCTATTTTTTGTATGCCTTCGCTTTGTTTAATGACATTGTTCCAAACATTCCGTCAACCTTGATTCCTACGAGCTCCTGAAATCTTTCTACAGCAATTTCTGTTTTGCTTCCAAACTTTCCGTCAATCTTAAGCCCCTCACTTAATGCCCAGTTTAAAAAACATTGCATTTTCTTTATATTCGTCCGTTTACTCGTCGTTTTAATTCCATCAGGACGCGCAAGGTATTCTTTCGCTTTCAAAACAGGAAAACTTCCTGTGTATCCTTTCTTTTCCTCTTTCTTTGCATTTTCCTGTTTTGTATCCTCTTTTTTTGTGTCTTCGTTCGTGTACCAGATACTCGCGTCGAATTTATCATTATTTCCTGTTGAAATGCTTTCAGGAAATATACAAGAACTTGTGTACTGCCATGCCGCATCCCGTCCGGCTGGTCTATACTTCTCATTCGGATTTGTTGCAATTTTCATTTCTTCGTAGCCCTTATAGTAGCGTGCAATCCAATACACTTTACAATTTACCGCTTTTTTGTCGATATGCTCCGCTCTGTAGGACATTCCTGTATAAATGCCGAATTTATATCCTCTTTTTTCGACCACGCGCTGCGCTGCGTTGATAATTTCTGCAATTTTAGATTTGCTCAATTTTGCCTGTACAGAGTCTTCAATGTCGAACCAAATTCCGTATTTAAAATGCTTTTTGTCGAGCCCGTCTAAAATGTCGCAAACCAAATTCATGTCGCTTTCGGCTTTTTTTGCTGTTGTTGCGTATGTGTAGTTATACACACCCCAAGTGATGCCATTTTTATGACACCCTTTGTAATTATTGTCGAACTGTTTGTCTTTTGTAAGGTCTTTTCTGATAATCTTCAAAATTGCGCCATCTACGCCGTATTCTTTCGCTTTTTTCCAGTTTACTGCTCCGTTGTATCCTGATACATCAATGACTTTCTTTCCCATGTTTCGTTCTCCTTTTCTTTTACTCTTTTATATACTTTTGCATGAGGATTGCTTCTCTGTCTAAAATTTCTTCTTTGATTCTTTCGTGCTTTCGCAGATTTTTTTCTACCGTTGCACCGTCTCGTCGGTTCTTCGCTCTCTGTATGTTTTTCTGAATCTTGACGCGTTCTCGAATCATTACACGTTGCTTTTTATCTGTTACAAGGACTGTGTACTCTTTCTTACACATCGGACATGCGAAATATGTTTCTATTACGTCCGCTCTTTCTTCGTCCTGTCCTATTACGCGGATACGCGTTTCAATACGCGCATCCATTTCTAAGCCGCAATTGTCGCAAACAATCTTTTTCTCCACCTTCTCACCTCTTTCCTTTCTAAGTTGTTATATTTTCGCAACCCAACACGCAATAATCCGCTTTCAGCCCTTCGCATTCGCGAAGAACGTACATGATACTTCTTTCTAATACGCGCCCGGTTTGCTTTCCGTCTTTTACTTCGTATATTTTCATGATGTCGCCAGTTTTGTAGCCTTCGTCTTTTCGCAAGTCAAAATTTCTGATTCCTTTTCTCATGTCTTCGAAATTTTGATAGTACATTTTTATTGTATGTGCTGTTTCGACTTCCTGCGCACGCTCCGACGGAAGTTGCTGCATTTTTTCTTCCTGCTGCCGCTCCTGCAATGCCTTCTTTGTTTCCTTGTCTATTTTGTCCTGTTCTTCGCTGTATCGCTGTTCTTCTGTTTTTTCTGCTTCTGCTTTATTAACATACTGGTCGCAAGACTTACATGTAGACGTTCTCACATTGCATTCTAAGTATTTTTTACAGCCATAGCATAATGATGTAATGCCGACCGGGTGGGGGGCTTCCCACCCTTCCCTGGCTTCTGGCGGCGTTTCCGCTGCCGTCGCTGCCGTTAACGCCTCTTTTGACGTTTCGTCGCTGTTATTATCTTCCTGCTGTTCTTCCTGCTGTTTTTTCTTTTCTTCCTGTTCCCTTTTTATCTCCTTTACTTCTTTCCATGTCAAACCATTTTCTTTGTATCGTTCTAACAGTTTTTCCTGTTTTTCCGCTTCCATCGTGCTGATTTCGTATGCTGCACTAAACGTCATTTTTTCGTCTTTTAATTCTGTCGCAAACTCTGTGATTAGATTCTTGTTGATATTTTCTATCTGTGCCACCTTTGCCGACGATAATTGCAACATTTTTGCAATGACGTCTCTTAGTCTGCCTTCATCTAATTTATAGCCCTGTATTGTCTGCCCGCGTTTTTTCATGTCCTGTAAACGCGCTTTCAATTCCTGTTCTTCTTCTAAGGTGTCTTTCATCGTCTTGTTGCGGTACGAATTTGCAATAATCATTTGCACTGTTTCTTCGTTTTCTTCCGCAGGTGTTTTAATCTGACAGGACGCTATCTCAAATTCTTTATGCCCCTGCTCTACCAGTAATGACAACGCGCGCCATCTTCTTTCCCCAGATATGATGCGATATTCCCCGCGTTCACACGGGGCATATGCAACTGTTAAATTTTCCATTAGCCCAACTGCATAAATTTGCTGTGCGAGCTGTTCGATGTCCGGCATACTGTAAAAATTCTTATCGTTGCTGTACATTCGTTTTATGTTGATGTCTTTTGTTCTAAATCTCGCTTTCGGCTTATTATCCGCTACCGCTGCTGCACTTTTTTTATTTAACGAGTCTAACACGTTCCAACCTGTAGCCATTTTCATTCCCCCTTTCTTATAATTCTTTTTTTAATTCGTATACGACGTTTCTATAGTCCTGTGTGACGATGCAATTTTTCGAGAACGCAGGAAGCGGCATGTGTGCCATTGTGGACTTTTCTGCAACGATAGAGCGTCTTACCGCCGTTGCAAAACAATCGTGTCCTGACTGTTCTTTCATGTACTGTTCTACTTGCAACGACGTTTTGTTTTTCTGTCTCATTGTCATAAGCACTTTCATTCTGATTTGCTCATTCTGTCCTCTGATTGTCTCTAGCTGCTCGTCCACATTATCCGCTGCTTCCACTTCAAAGCCGCCAATTTTCACAGGTGCAATAACGAGGTCTGTTGCCATAAGGACGTTTGCGACCGTCATATCCATAATCAGACCGCAGTCTACAATACAGTAATCGTATATTGTTCTTACTTCATTCATTGCCGCTGCAAATCTTAATACTTGATTTTCTTCTTGCAAATATGACAGCTCCATATTTGTACGCATCAGGTAACCATTTGCCGGGATAATATCAATATTATCGTATACGGTCGGCTGGATTAAATCGGCTGTTGAGTATGCGCCGCCGATTGCCTGATGCTTTTCTAAAATTTCAGACATTCCCTGACCTTCCGGGTCGAATTTTCCGTACAGCATTGAGATATTTCCCTGCTGGTCTGCGTCTGCAATCAGTACTTTTTTGCCCTGTTCCGCTCCTAATATGTAGGCAATAGATGCCGCTGTCATTGTTTTACCGATGCCGCCTTTACAATTCATTACTGCAATAATTTTCATGATGTGTGTTCCTTTCTTTTTTTACATTTTATTTTGTTTTCCTTGCGCCCATCCTCTCAGGGATTGTGTTGCTTTTTCCCAGCACTCCGCAGCGTCTTCTGTTTCCACTTTTACGACCTGCTTTTTGCTTTCTCCTTCTCCCTGATAGATTTTTATTACATCTTTGCGAAGTCCGAACGACATTTGATACGATAATTTGTATCGCTTTGCCAGCTTGGTGTAGACTTCAAAAAAATTTTTGATTTTGCTGTTATAAGCCATCTTTTTCTCCTAGTATTTCAGCGGCGTTGCTACGCCGTCCTTAAATACGCTGTTGTTTTCCGCTGTTAGATTGTCATTTAGATACCGTAAAATTACGTCTATTGCGTCCTGTGCTGTATAGCACGTTGCGACGTAATGCCCGGCTAGTGCCATGTCGTGTAGAAATTCTTTTTGTGTCTGTTGATGCTGTCCCTTACCGTATTTCATTTCGATATACAGCCCGCAGTAACCGCTTCGTGGATACGGTAGACACAAATCTGACACTCCCGCTTTTACTCCCATTTGTTTGAGCTTCTCCGCTTCTCTTTGTGCGCGTTTTCCACCATTTGGAATGTGATGCAGCCATTTTAATTCAGGGTGGTGTGGTGTGTTCCACATAGCCCATTGCATCACATATATTTGTTCTGTATCTTCTGTTCTTCTCGTATATTTCAGATTCACTTCCACGCCGCCTTTTCTGCCGCTTCGAGTAATGCTGTGTCTTTGCTTATATCTCCTGTCAGCCCTAATGCTTTTATTTTGTTGTGTGACGATACAGTTGCAAGCCCGCTCACTTCAAACATCAAGGCTCTTAATTCGTTCTTTTTACCGTTATTGTACATGCCTTCGATTCCCTCGTTATGACATAGCAAAAAATCGTTTACTCGCTTTTCTATGTTTGATGCGTTTGTTATCTTTCTTTCGTATTCTTCTGTTATTGCCACTATCTCTCCCCCCCTTCTGTCGATACATTCTTGCTGATATATAAAAACGTCCGTTCATTCTGTTGTACTTGATTTCGTATGATGTCATTTCGTAGCCGTCCGCCTTATACCATTTTTTCAATTTATCTTCAATTTCTGCTTTTCCTGTCACTATCTCGTCTATATCTTTTTGTCTAAATTTATAGTGATTTTTCTTAATCTCTGGCTTTTTTAGCCCCTTGCTTGCCTTCCACGCCTTCTGGTATTTACCTGTTTCTTCACCTTCTGGATGTTTTTGTTTTGTTATGTATGCAGCCATTCCCGACAGGCCGTTTTCGTCTTTATGTAATCTTCTTACTTGATTGCGTCTGCCCTTCTTCCACGCCTGCTCTACTTCGTCCATACCCAGTGAGCCATCCAGCACTATATGATGATGCCATCTTCCTTTTTTGCTGCACTCTGTCACATACACATACTTTGCGTTTTTCAGCCCTTTTTTCTTTCGTCTTGTATTGAGTCTTCGTATGTAGTTTTGCATGTCTCTTTGTGCTTCTTTCAGCCCGTCCGGCATGTTTTCGTCTGTATATGTTAGTGTTGCCCATATGTCCTCATTTCCGAAGTTAGCTTCTATTGTTCTTTCACACAACTTTCTGCTATTCTTCTCGTTCAAATTCCTTTGCGCTTTTCTCTGTCTTGCTTTTTTGTATTCATCAAGAATTAGACTTCTTTCCCCTTTTTTAAACTCCGGGTATATCTCTACTTCCAGCCTGTCCCCTGCCTTGATTTCTTTTGTTGCGTACACGCTTCTTACTCTGCCTTCTTTCAGCATTCTTTCTGCGTTTGCTTCTTCTAAATCATGCAGGCTTTTCATGTATGCAGCTTCATAATCATAGTCTATATATACAGCTTTTCTTCTTCTCTTTTTCATCCCTTTGTAACTCCTGTTTTTCTATATCGTCGATATGTTACTATCTATTACAAGGACGTTAAGCACTCCAAATCGCCTTTATATTGACTTTTCTTTGTTATCGCTGTATAATATCCATGATGTGTGGTTTTTCTTTAAGCAATGTCTTTGTCGAAAAGCCGTCTAAGAGCTTCGGTTTGTGAGATTGCCGAAGCTCTTTTTTCGTTCATGATGCTTTTTCTTCCTTGTTTTTCGTTCTTACTTCTTTAAGTGTCACTTTCACGCCGTTATTTCTTTGTGTCAAAATTAGCGCAATCGCATTAAATACTCTTTCTGGGTCTGGCTTGTTCTGTTTCATAGTTCACCGTCCCTTTCATTCTTTTACAGCTTCTAACCATGCCGCTCCGTTATCTACGACCTGGATAATGTTTCCGTGTCCTGACTGCCACAATTTTTCGCCGCATCTTGCGCACTCTATGCTTTCTACTGACGGTATTGTTGCAAGGTAAATGCGGTCACACTCCGTACATCTATATACATACACTCTTACTTCGACATGCTTCGACGTAGAAAGTAACTGACGTTCGAAGTCGTCTAACTCTTTGAGCTGCTGTTGTCTGTACTCCATTGCCTTTTCCTGTCTTCTGTATGCTCCGCCGCCGATTCCATAGAGATATTCTGACTCTTGCATCTTTTCTTTGTATTCGTCGCGTTCTTTTATTAATTTCTTGCGACTCTTTTCAATCAATTTTTGCATTCTTGCTTTTACATCCATTTCGCATCCTTCTTTCTTGTTACCAGCCCTGTGCCATTGCTGTGCCTAAATTGCTACAATACTTCGCAAGACTCAGCATCGTGCTTTTTAGCGTGTCTGTATCCTCTAGCGCGTATGTAATTTCTTGTCCGAATCTATTTCTTGCAATAAAAAATTCGCATGAACTTATATTACAAAGTTCGATTTCGTAAAGACTGTATCTTGTATGTATTGCGTATTTTCTTTCGCGCTGAAACTGTATTGTATTCGCTGTAATTACTGTAATTTCCCATTCTGCTTTATCGTCAATTTCATTCATCTGTTTTATGACATCTTCGATAAATTGCGTATTTTCGTGTGTTCTGAAATCAATCACTGTGTCACCTCTTAAATATGTTCATGTGGTTGTGGCGGTTCTTGATACTTTGCTGTTTCTTCCGCTAACAGCTCGTTATACTGCTCTACATGCTGTTCTGGCGTTATCTCATTATTTAATAGCTGTCTTGCTAATTCCTTGAAGGTCATTTTCTTCACGCTGCACCTTCTTTCTGCTGTGCCAGAGCTACGGGAAATTTGTCTCTCTCATAAAATTGTTGAGCATTCTTTCTTTCCATTTCGGGTATTTTATCTCTTTAAACAGCCAGTCTTTTCTGTCTTTTGTTGCCGCTCCGAAATAGTCGGCTTCGTAGACAAATTCATAGTCTACCCCGTACAGTTCTTTTGTGATTAATGCATATACTTTATGTTGTTGATACGCTGTATCTTGCATGTGCATTGCTGTTTGTATCTGCGTTAGCGTCGAATCTTTTCTCTTTAATCTGTCCGTTGCCTCGCTCCACCGACGCAGATTCTCGACCATCGCCATTCCTATGTTAGTCGTCAGGAATTTTGCTTTGCTCATTTTCTTCATGTCCGCTCCTATCCGCATCTTTCCGAGCGTGTTTCATTGTTCATTTCGTTTTTTAATTTAATTCCGAGGATTACGCCCTTGACAAGTGTCTTGCATTCCGGCGTAAAGTCTTCTAATAATGCAATCATTTCTTTTGTATCTTCTACCTGCTGCTCAAGATTTTTCTTTGTCAACATGCCTCATTCTCCTTTCTTTCCTGTGTTTTATATTTCTTGTTTCTGATAATTATCGCGCTGTAGTGGTTGTTTTCTTTTTGTGCTATTAAATTAATTTGGTTATTTAGGTGTTTCGAAATCGTGTACTTTGGTATTCGTATCATTGCTTCTACTATGCCCGCAGGCGCGCATTTATAAATTTCTCCGACTGCCGGGCTTGGCTGTTGTTTGCATGCTTCTAATACTTTCTTGTACACTCCTTTTAATTCGTGTGCATTCCCGGTAAATTTTTGTACTGTTTCTAAGTTTTCCTCACTGTTTGTCAAAACAGGGATTCTGACTCTGCCAATCCATTTATATTTTTCTTTGGGTTCGTGTCTTGTCATTGGCACGCTATACCCTGTATGGTCTTCTCTGATTCTGCAACTTTTTATCTTCTCGCCTAAACGATTGCGTTCTACTAAAAAAATCAATCCGTTTTCGCCTTTTAAAAGCGAATATCGTGGGTTGCTTCTTTTAAGTTCTTCGATTGATATATTTTCGTATATATCTGCTACCGCTTCGGCTTTCTGGTCTCTGCTCACTGCCAGCACTGTTTTATATACCTGCTTTAAGCTGTCTCCCGGAACGAGTGCAACCATTTTGAGTTTTCCGCTTTCAGTTGTTGTTTCAACTGTGCCGAGCCATTTGTGCTTATATGGTTCTAGTTCGTCATCCGTTACAGCTTGGTATTTATACTCTTCTTTTTTTGTAGCAACTGAGTTAATGCTCACTTTCTCTTTTGCTTCTTTCTCTGACAGGTCTTTATAAACTGGACTGTCTTTTAAGAAGCACAGGTGTTTTTCTTCATAGTCGCTTTTATAACTTTTTACAATCTGATTAATAGACATTTTTGTTGCTGATGCAATACGGTATCTACTGATATGTATCGCATTCTCGTCTACTTTTAAAATCTCTTTCATAGTTTCGAAATCTTCTTTTCCAAACCAACCACTTCGGTTTTCATGAAATATTTTTGCATTCCAGCTTCTTCCTGTTTTCCAGATTACTCCGAAGGACGTTCTCCAATTTGTTTCTGTTTGAAATTTCTTTGCAATATCTTTTATTGATGCCATGTCTTTGTCTCCTTTTGATGTGTGTATTTTTTTCTTCCTGCGTCCGAGGTTACTTGTTAAAATATTAAGAATAAGGTTTTGAAAAAATGTTTTGCATTTAAAATACAAGAGTATTTGTGTTTTCATATGTTATAGACGCAGGAAGAAAAACAGCTTATTTGTATAGTTTATTTACTTTGTTAATATGTTGATAAATTAAAAATTTTTGAATGTATTACATTTATGGTTGTCTAGTTACTTTGTAAATGTAAAATTATGCATCTTACCCATGACTGCGTTAACAGTTGAGTTATTATATTTTTGAATTTCTAAGTTCTTTCAGTTTCTAAGATATTTTTCCACTTTTACATTCTTATTTATCAGAAGAATATGGGTTGATAGTTACGTTTTGTCTTTCTTTTTTCTTATCCCTTTCCTTTCTGCCGAACCCGCTTGCCGCTCTGATGATTGATGCGCCAGCATGTCGAAAAAGAGGTTTGAGCCTTCGGCTTGTTGCTTTATTGTCCCCTACGTCTACATTATAATAGACTTAGTCTATATTGTCAACCACATTTTGTCCCCTGCGTCTACTTTTTTATTGACCTTTATCCTTTTGCGTGCTATTCTGTATTCAGAAAGTGAGGTGAAAAATATTGACACAGGGCGAACGCATTAAATTAATTCGCAAGGAACTAAAATTGACTCTTGAAAAATTTGGTGAAAAATTAGGAGTCACCAAAACGGCTATTTCCAAATTGGAAAAAAATGAACGCAGCCTGACCGACCAAATGGCAAAGGCTATTTGCCGCGAATACAATGTCAGTTATGATTATCTGACGTATGGCGATGGCGAAATGTTTACTAACTTGCCCGCCACTATCGTTGACGAATTATGTGTACAATTCGAGCTGGACGATTTCGACCGGGCTATCGTAGAAATGTACATAGACTTATCGCCGGACGAAAGGGCGGTTGTAAAAAGAAAAATGAAAGAGCTTATGAAAAAGGTTGGTATGAACTGACCTAGAAAGTAGGTACAAATGAATGTGATTTGTCTTCATATTGAGACAACTGGACTTAACACATTGTCGGATGAAGTTCTTAGACTTTCTATCTTGGATAGTGCAGGTTCTATAATATTCGACCAGCATTTTAAACCATTGCGCCATGATAGTTGGGTAAGCGCGGAGTTGCATAATAAAATATCTCCCGAAAGAGTTGCTGATTGTTTGCCATTACTGCATTACAAAGACGAGATTCAGAAAATACTTGCTGACGCCGACATCATTGTCGGTTACAACATTGCTGCTTTTGATTTGCCTATACTTTTTCATAACGGCATTGATAACTATGTAAAAGACCATTCTTTTGTCGTTGATGTTATGGACGCTTTTCGTGTAATCGGTGACGGTTACTGTTTGAAGCCGCTTACTGAATGTGCAGAGTATTATGATTATCCCGGTGACGCTTCCGGCGATTGCGTCAGCAAAGTAAACGCAACTTTATATTGCTTTTATAAAATCTTTGGAATGCCGCCTGTATTGCCTGTAGGCGGTGCAGGTGTATATCCTTCGGAAAATAACACGGATGAGTTGCCGTCTTCTAATAACGACATTCCCGTTGCTACTAAGAAAGAAAAGAAAAAGTCAGGTCGCATCATGATTGGTTTTGGAATTTTCTTTATTCTTTCTGCCATCGGCGGGGCTAACCCTATTCTTTTTATTATAGGGGCTGTGTTTTTATACTTTGGCCGCAAGCGTTATAAGGAGTTTAAAAACAGAAAAAAGGAATCAGGGATTTAGTCCCGATTCCTTTTCGTTTATCTGTATATGTATATGCATTGCATGATTTCATAGAGCCGCTTTAGTTGTTGCTCTGATAGCTTGTCTACAAGTTCAATTATTTTTTTCTTTAGTTCCTCTTTCATATTGCAACCCTCCCTTTCATGGGTAAATTGTACCATGACAAATCATAAAATGGAATAAGTTGGCTGACGATTTCCGTATATACGGAAATAAGCCGCCGAGCTATTGCCGAGTTCTTGGCGGCTTCGTATAATTTATTTATACTCTGAATCAAATAAATCGGTCATTCTGACATTCAATGCAGCCGCTATTATTTCAAGCTGGCGCAAAGTCGGGGATGTCTTCCCGTTCTCAATATCATTTAATGTTGTCTTGCTAATCCCTGTTAAGGATTCCAGTTGTACAAGTGTTAAATGTTGCTTTGTTCGTGCTTGCCATGTGTACACTTCCAGCATTGCGTGTCGTCCCCCTATTTAGATGATTTGCACGCTTTACCCATTTTATTCATACTACACGAAAAAAGAAAGCCGCCGAAGCGACTTTCAAAAAAGTTTTATCTGTAATCGAGGTATCACAGAATAAACCCAAGCACGTTTTATTCTATCATATTGGTACTTCTTTTACTAGAAGAAAGAAGGTTTATTATGTCTTATTCACGTTTTAATTCGCATCTTGTCGGTATGCGTGTTGCAAAATACATAAGATGCAGCCACCCCGGACAAGTCAAAGAGGGTGAGACGCTCGAAGCGCAAAACCAGATTCTTGACGACTTTATCGCAACTAACAAAATGACTCTCGTTGACACATTTGTTGACGAGGCTATGACCGCCAGAAAGAAATATACGAAAAGAAAAGAATTTATGCGCCTGCTCGATGGCGTAAAGGCGCATAAGTTTGACATGATTATTTTTACTAAGCTTGACAGATGGTTTCGTAACATTGGGGATTATCATAAAATACAAGAGATATTGGAAGAAAATCATGTTAACTGGAAAGCTGTGACAGAAGAATATGACACAACAACGACAAATGGGCGGTTATATATCAATATTCGTTTGTCTGTTGCACAGGACGAATCAGACCGCGTGTCTGACCGAATCAAGGACGTATTTTCATATAAGTTAAAAAACAAGACATATCTAACAGGAAATCTTCCGCGTGGTCTTAAATTAGACGAAAAAAAGCACGTTGTTGTCGATGAAAAATGGCGGCAATACGTTGACGATATGTTTGATTTTTTTGAAGCCTGCGGTAGTAAGCGCGCAACACTTTTATATCTTAACGAGAAATATGATTTAAACATTTGTTATGATACAATTTATCACAATTTGCAAAACCCGATTTATAAAGGGCTGTACCATGACGACCCGGAATTTTGCGAAGCAATCATAGAGCCAGCGCGTTTTGACCGCTTGCAAAAACTTGCGCGTCACAATATCAAAGTATATCCGCGAAGGCAATATTATATCTTTGCTGGATTGCTAATGTGTCCGCTTTGTAATCATTATCTTCGTGGCAATTCAACGTATCGCAAACTTGCAAGTGGAGAAAAAAAAGTATATAAAGCGTATCGTTGTAGACAGTATTCTGCTTCTTATAGATGCGAATATAAATCTGGGCATCGTGAAGACCGGGTAGAAACATATCTTTTGAATCATTTAGACGACGCTTTGAAAGATTATATAGCAAGTTATGATATTGCTTCCACTGCTGCATTAGAAATAAGTTCTACTGAAAAAATTGCAAAGGTTGAAAAAAAGCTAAAGAAATTATATGAACTTTTTTTAGACGATTTAATAGATAAAGATTCTTACCGGGCAGAATACAATAAATTTCAAGACGAAATAGCAGAACTTAAAAAGATGCCTGTTGCCCCGGTTGTTGACTTAACGGAATTTAAAAAGCTGCTGCGCGGCGACTGGCGTGAAGTCTATGATACTTTTACAGAGCAGGAGAAAAACGCGTTTTTTAAGTCCTTTATTGATTATATTTATATTTACGAGGACGGCAGCATGGACATTCATTTTTTATAATCTTATAGTTTGACTAACTCTGGTTAACCAGTTGCCTCATCTAAATACACTTTACTCTGCAAAATGCGATTCTGGGCCGCATAGCGAAGTGCCTTTATCAATTCAAGGGCAATTAAAATAACAAGTCCACCTATGTCCACAAAAACAATTGTCTCTAACTGACTGAGAGCGGTTGCCTTTCTTTGAGAATATGCTTCTGCTAAACCTGTAGCCTCATCGCATATCTGAAAAAAATGCTCGCTCTTATCGATAATTGCTGTATTTTCATACCCAACTTCACGGACACGCTGGATTTCTTCACATAATTCTTTAAAATAGCTGTTCAGTTCCTGCATTTTACTCTGAAAAGCCCTATCTTCCAAACGGACAAGATTCAACTTATCACTGCCGTAACGAAGTCCTTTTATATAAGAAGAAACACTGTCAATCATCTCATCATGTGGCTGCCCTGCATCTTCAAGCTTGATAATACGCTGCGTCTTACCACGCACCAATCCTGCATAATTGACAATCCTAGCCGTTCCCTGAATCTGGCTGACTAATAGCATGATACAGAAAAATAATATGATTAAAATTGTTGTCAGAAGAATCATTGCTCCTCTGGTAATATATGATGTCTTTTTTGAACTTGAATTATTCTTCATGTCTAAGCACTCCATAATCTTATAATTTTATACAAAACAGTCATACTATTATTATAGCCATTTCGCTGACACAAACATATTTTTGTTCTGTACATATAACATCATTTGTTTTAGCTATCAAACCGCTCTTATCTACATAAATTTTTGAACGTAAACTTCCACGAAAAGATGCATTCCCCGGATTTA
>ENA-OWPB01001061-OWPB01001061.1-human-gut-metagenome-genome-assembly--contig:-NODE-1061-length-27953-cov-3.221808_pt1 | contig 27953 bp, 27 predicted proteins | sample MGYA00248260_ERZ651838 | MGnify/ENA primary metagenome ERZ651838 (study PRJEB26924, sample SAMEA4378304) | human gut metagenome | biome: human gut; feature: human-associated habitat; material: faeces...
GTAGAATTCAAAAATTTAATATGAAATGTGAGATAGAGCGTATGGAAATAAACTATGCGTTCTATTTTTTGCCTTTTTTAGAAAAAGTGATTAAAAAACTATTGACATTTTGTTACTGGCAATATAGCGGAAGATTTTTTCAATATTAAAACAAGTATGAGACAGGAGAGGAATATTTTGACAGCATCATCAGATGGCATGAGACGAGAAATCATGTAACAGGACTTGAAAAAGAGCATATCGGCTATGAAAATGGGCTACGAGGCAGGAGTGTTTTGGCAGAGCGGAAAAGCATTTCATGGAGAATGGTATATCCGCATGAATCTCGCCCTGCCGAATTCCAGAGTGAGAGAAGCATTTGACAGACTGGATAAATATGTATTCAATGCATAAGAACTTTTGCAGCTAGTAAAGGTTCTTGCACCTGATAAGATTCCTTGAAACTATAGATAAATAAAATATCTCGATGAATATATTATAAATACCAATTTGTCCGATATTAATAAAAAGACTACAATAAAAATCATATTGAGATACGATATAATTTTCCATGCATAATTATATGGTGGGGAAATGAAAACTTAAGGAGGAAGCAACATGGAGTTAGTAAAAGAATTGCCTGAGATTTTCGAAGAATTTGCAGAGCAGAGGCAGAAATCATTTTTGGTCATGAAAGAGATAAAAGATAAGGGGATTCCAGTAATTGGCGCGTATTGTACATATTTTCCACAGGAAATTGCCATGGCTATGGGAGCTGTAACAGTCGGACTTTGTTCCACATCTGATGAGACAATCCCGGTTGCAGAAAAAGATCTTCCAAAGAACCTTTGCCCGATGGTAAAAGCAAGTTATGGTTTTGCTGTAACTGACAAATGTCCATTTTTCTATTTTTCAGATGTGGTTGTCGGGGAAACAACTTGCGATGGAAAGAAAAAAATGTACGAGTTAATGAAAGAGTTTAAAAATGTGTACATTATGGAACTTCCAAATACGCAGAACGAATCAGCATTAGAACTTTGGAAAAAAGAAATTATACGATTCAAAGAATATCTTGAAGAGACATTTAACACAACAATCACAGAAGAACAGGTTCGCCATGCAGTTCATGTTGCTAACCAGGGACGGCTGGCACTTCGCAGGTTTTATGAGACAATGAAAAATGATCCGGCGCCAATGGAAGGTTCCAAGCTTTTTAATGTTCTTTATGGAAGCCAGTTCAAATTTGATAAAGAAGCAATGCCGGCAGAAATCGATGCATTGACAGATAAAATTATGAAAGAATACGAAGAAGGAGAAAAGCCAGAGAGACGAAAGAGAATTCTCCTGACAGGCTGCCCAAGCAGCGGTGCTCCGATGAAGGTTGTAAAAGCAATTGAAGAAAATGGTGGAAATGTCGTTGTATATGAGAACTGTGGCGGTGCGAAGTCAGTAGATCGCCTGATCGATGAAGATGCAGAAGACATTTATCAGGCAATAGCAGAACGTTATCTGGCAATTGGCTGTTCTGTCATGACTCCAGACACGAATCGTTATGAATTGTTGGAAAGATTGCTTGACGAGTATCAGGTAGAAGGAGTTGTTGAGATGACCCTTCAGGCCTGCCATACATATAATGTTGAGGCAAAGAGCATCGAGAAGCGTGTAAAAGAAAAAGGACTTCCTTATATTCATATCGAAACAGACTACTCACAGGCAGATGTAGGACAGCTTGATACACGAATCGCAGCATTCCTTGAGATGATTTAAGGATACTACGAACATAAAAGAGTAGCATTTGCAGACTAAAAAAGATCCACCGGACCTTTTTGTCGTATGCTTGGCAATAAAAAGCAGGTAACTTAGTGTTATCTGCTTTTGTCATGTCGGAAAGTGTGTTATTATATCAGATATGAGATGGCGCTCGCCTTTGCAGATGGCGAGCAAAAAATTCGAGGCATTCTTGAACAAAAGTTGTTCTATTGTCAGACCGATAAAAGGAGAGATTAGCATGCGAAAAAAAGAACTGGCTCTGGAAGTAATCCGTCGCCTGAAAGAAGAATATCCGGATGCGGATTGTACATTAGATTATGATGAAGCCTGGAAGCTTCTTGTCAGTGTACGTCTGGCAGCCCAGTGTACAGATGCGAGGGTCAATGTAGTCGTAGAAGATCTCTATGCAAAATTTCCAGATGTAAATGCACTTGCAGATGCGCCGGTGGAGGAGATCGAAGAGATCGTAAGACCGTGTGGACTTGGAAAAAGTAAAGCAAGAGACATCAGTGCATGCATGAAGATACTTCGGGATGAATATAATGGAAAAGTCCCAGATGATTTTGACAAATTATTAAAGCTCCCGGGAGTGGGAAGAAAGAGCGCGAATCTGATTATGGGGGATGTGTTCGGCAAGCCGGCAATTGTTACAGATACGCATTGCATCAGATTATGTAATCGAATCGGACTTGTAGACAAGATGAAAGATCCGAAAAAAGTAGAGATGGCATTGTGGAAGATTATACCACCAGAAGAAGGAAACAGCTTCTGCCACAGACTGGTTAACCATGGAAGAGAAGTATGTACAGCCAGAACAAAACCTTATTGCGATAAATGCTGCCTTCAGGACATTTGTAAGAAAGTGGATGTGAAATAATATGGCAAATGTAATAGATATGTTAGATGAATTACAGAACCGGGCGTTAAAAGAACCAGAACTTAAGGAACGGCTTAAGAACACAAAGAAGGAAAAAGAACCGCTTAGTGCATTTTGCAGAGTCTGTCAGGAGTTGGGATATGAAATGGATATTATTTGCGCAGGAGAGGAATTTCATGCCGCTATGAAAAGAAGTACGAATGGTGGGGGAGAAAATTCACCAATGCTTGCCGGAGAAGATGATTTTTACGAATTATTTATGGCAAATTTGAAATAAGAAATGGAGAATTGTAGATGATAGGAACTGGAAGGATACATGTATATTACGGAGACGGAAAAGGAAAAACGACAGCAGCTATGGGATTAGTGTTGCGTGCGGCAGGAAGTGGTCTGGATGTTCTGATGTTCCAGTTTTTAAAAGACAACTCTTCCAGTGAACGTGTTATTTTGGAGCAGATCCCGAATGTGACCTGTCTGCCGGGAAAAGATCGTGTGAAGTTCGTTAGCAAGATGAATGCAGACGAAAAAGCAAGATTAAAGCATTATAACAATAAAGCACTGGATGAGATTATAAAATTTTGCGGTCCATTTGATGTACTGGTACTGGACGAAATATTATGTGCAGTGCAGCTGGGCGTATTAAGTGAAGAAAAGCTTGTTGAATTTCTGGAGCACAAACCACGTGGTCTGGAAATTGTGCTGACCGGTCATGTTGTCTCAGATAAAGTGCTGGAGCTTGCTGATTATGTAACCGAGATCCGAAAAGTCAAACATCCATATGATCAGGGAATTACAGCAAGAGAAGGAATTGAATATTAAGAAAAACCAGTGGATATCATAGAGGGGAGTCTTCAGCCCCGAATATCATTTATTAAGTTTTCGTGAACAGACCCACAAGTGAAGTGGAGTGTGTTATAATAAACAAGTACGAATTTTTCTCTTCAATATGGAGAGGAGAAGTGAAATATGGATCGTGTAATAAAGAATTATGAAGATGTCGATAGTTGGAAAACGGTTATGTTCCTATACCAGTCGGCATTAAAAGAAGTCGGAACAAAACTGGAGATATTGAATGATGAATTTCAACATGTTCATCAGTATAATCCGATTGAACATATTAAGACAAGAGTAAAGACAGCAGAGAGTATCGTAAAGAAACTGAAACGTTACGGATATGAGACTTCCATAGAGAATATGGTAAAGTATATCAACGATATTGCAGGTGTGCGGCTCATTTGTTCCTTTACATCAGACATTTATCGTCTTGCAGAGATGATTGGTAATCAGAGCGACTTGAAAGTTCTGTCCATCAAAGATTATATCAAGAACCCGAAAGAAAGTGGATATAAGAGTTATCATATGCTGGTGTCTGTGCCGATTTTCTTGTCTGACAGTGTTGTTGATACAAAAGTTGAGATACAGATTCGGACCATTGCCATGGATTTCTGGGCAAGTCTGGAACATAAGATATATTATAAATTTGAGGGAAATGCACCGGATTACATCAGCCGGGAGTTGCGGGAATGTGCGGAGATGGTATCTTCGTTAGATGACAAGATGTTGTCACTCAACGAGGCAATCCAGACGTGTGTCCTGGAGCAGGAAGAGAAAGAAAATCGTACGAATGAAGAAAGTCTGAGTTAATATACTCAGGCTTTCTTTTGGGAAAGTGCTACTTCCAGGAAATAATTGGGAAATGCTACTTCCAGGATAATATTTGGGAAATGCTACTTTCAGGAAGTAATTGGAAAATGCTACTTCCAGGAAATATTTGAGAAAGGGAAATATATGAAATATCAGAATATCCGAGTAGGACATTTTATCAGCCGTCCGAACCGATTTATTGCAAAAATAGAGATTGAAGGCGCAGAAGAAACAGTTCATGTAAAGAATACCGGACGATGTGCGGAACTGCTGGTACCAGGGGCAGAAGTCTATGTCCAGGACAGCCTGCAGGAAGCCGAAGACTGGTTGTCAGATAATGAACTTTTACAAGGTAAAATGCAGGTGGCGGTTAGTTCAAAATCTACGAATATTGGGAAAAAACGTAAGACGCGCTGGGACTTGATTGCTGTAAGAAAAGGGGATAAGCTGATTAATATGGACTCCCAGATTCCCAATAAAATCGTAAAAGAATGGCTGGAACAGGAAAAATGGAATCACAATCTGCACAGCCAGAGTAATCGAATTCATGGTATCACAAAAATTCAGCCGGAGTATACATATGGAAAATCAAGGATTGATCTCTATGTAGAAGCCCGGGATCGAAAAATTTTGATTGAAGTCAAAGGTGTAACATTAGAAGAAAATGGTGTTGTGCGATTCCCGGATGCCCCAAGCGAGCGCGCGGTAAAGCATGTCTATGAACTAAAAGAAGCATTAAAAGAAGGTTACGAATGCTATGTGTTTTTTGTAATACAAATGTCTGGCGTGCGTTATTTTACGCCGAACATGGACACACATCCGGAATTTAAAGAAGCACTTAAAGAGGCAGCAGAAGCCGGAGTACATGTAGTTGCTTACGATTGTTCGGTCAGAGAAGATGAAATCCGGATACAAGATCCAGTCCCGGTAATATTAGAAAACCCGGAATTGTATGAACTGAGCCAGGTGCTGGTACCATGGTATCAAAAAGCACGAAGAGATCTTCCATGGCGTCACACCACAGACCCATATCGAATCTGGGTTTCAGAAATAATGCTTCAGCAGACACGAGTAGAAGCAGTAAAGCGCTATTATGCAAGGTTCATGGAAGCACTTCCGAATGTAAATGCTCTGGCAAATGTTGAAGAAGACAAGCTCTTAAAATTATGGGAAGGCCTTGGATATTACAACCGTGTCCGGAATATGCAAAAAGCAGCCAGACAGATCATGGTAGATTACAATGGGACATTTCCAAAGACATATGAAGAAATTCAGTCACTCACCGGCATTGGCAATTACACTGCCGGAGCAATCAGTTCATTTTCCTTCGGACTTCCGTATCCAGCGGTAGACGGCAACGTTCTGCGCGTTATAACAAGAATCACTGCAGACGACAGCGACATCATGAAGCAAAGCACAAGAAAACAAATCGAAGAAAAACTTAAAAAAGTTATTCCAAAAGATTGCGCAGGAGATTTTAACCAGGGACTCATTGAACTCGGCGCAATTGTGTGCGTTCCAAATGGAGAACCCAAATGCGAAGAATGTCCGGCAGCACCATTTTGCCAGGCAAGAATACAAGGAAAAATCCAGGAACTTCCAGTAAAAGAAAAAGCAAAAGCAAGACGAATCGAAAAAAAGACAGTACTCATCTTGCGAGATGAAGACAAGATTGCTATTTGCAAACGACCAGCAAAAGGACTTCTGGCAGGACTTTACGAACTCCCGAACATAGAAGAACACTTGAACAAAAAAGAAATAACACAGTATTGCAAAGAGATTGGACTCATGCCGATTCACATAAAAAAATTGCCCGCAGCAAAACACATTTTCAGCCACATCGAATGGCAGATGATCGGATATGATATACGCGTAGACGAATTGGAAAAAACAAACAACAAGAAATATCTTTTCATTCACCCAGAAGAAATTCAAAAAGAGTATCCCATCCCGTCAGCGTTCGAAAAGTATACGAAATTGATATAATTTTAATTGGGGACGGGGTTTTTTCAAAAAAACCCCGTCCCCAATTAAAATTTAACCTGTCCCAATTAAAATTGTCTTAATTGTACAAAAAAATCGTATTCCTTTTTCAAGGAATACGATTTGAGGTTACATATATTCAAAATCCACGTATGAATCCTAATTATAATCTTCCGCCGTTTTCGCGCATATTAATATATTCTGCAACGGAACGGTCAAAACTGCTGATGTGGCGATAGAACCACTTTACTACATGTTCTTCTACCTTCTGAACGAATGCATCGGAAGGACCTTCTTCTTCCTGGAGCATCTCATTCAACTCTTGAATCGTCTGTTTGAATTCTTCGTGTTTTGCATGGTGTTTGTCGTAATCCGGATAACAGACTTCTTTCTGAAGTGCTTCTTCATCGCCAAAGTGTGTGTCTGTGTACTTGGCAAGGTAGTCTAACATCTTTATTGCACTTATTTTTCCTTCGCCTGCTTCACAACTGTCGAGGAGTTTGTTGATTCGACCGATTAATTCTTCGTGCTGTGAATCGATTAATTCGTTTCCGGTAATCAGATCATCTGTAAATTCTGCTCTCATATTTATTCTACCCCTTCTTTCGTGTGTATATCAAACAGGAGACATCTCCTGTTTTAACCAAATATTAAATCAATTGCTGTGAAAGCTTTGTCTCTTTCTTTTCCTGCGTTGCATATACAAATGGATAAATCATACATGCCATTGCGAGGGCAGCAATCACATCTGTGATGGAATGCTGTTTCAAAAATACTGTAGAGAAAATAATCAAAATTCCAAGTACATAGGAACTAATCTGAACTCCGCGGTGCTTTTTCAGTGATGTGCTGTGGGCAATTGCTGCCATGGCTCCGATGGAGTTATAAACGTGAATACTCGGCAGCACATTGGTCGGGGTATCCATCGAATATATCATCCTCACCAAATCCGTGAAGATATTTTCCCGTGGAAATGTGACTGGACGCAGGTTCAGTCCATTCGGGAAAATGGTACAGACAATGAGGAAAATGGTCATACCGCTGCACAGAAATGCTGCCAGCCGGTAAAAGTCTCTGCGGTTCGTAAAGAAAAAGTATGCACCGGTTACGGCGAACCATAATAAGTATGGAATAATAAAGTACTCGACAAATGGGATATAATCATCCAGTGGTGAGTGGATGAGATAGTGGATTGTCTGACGCTTTTCCAGGTAGCAGAACCATGGCATATAAATCAGACCATATAACAGAACCCATGCATGCCGGTACTTCAGAATCAACGATTTCATTTTGGATATCGCTTTCATATGAATCCCCTTTTCAAACGAATAAATCTTAATCATGTTACGTTCTTTTGTTTCAAACGGATAAATCTTAATCAGGTTACGTTCTTTTGTTTCAAACGGATTATAACATGAAATCATCTGTGCAACAAGGAAGTTCACTATTTGTTAATAATTTTTACCGGATTTTCAAAAATCTGAATATCGTATTCCTGTTTCCCCTCGTGGATAGCGTCTTTTGTGCGAAGTGTCCACACTGCGATGGTTGTTCCGGAGAAAATGCGCAGCAATGTCACCGTGAGTTTGGGCAGGTCAGTTAATTTATAAGCAATAAAGTCCGGGCGCCCAAGAAAATTACACCACAGATTTTCCACAAAGAACCGTAAAAACCAGGATACATCGGATTTCTCCTTTGTCAGTCTGGAAGATAATTGTCCTCTTAGGACTTCTGGAGCATTTTTTCGGAACCAGTACAGACCTTCGGAATTAAAGGATTCAAGAAGAAATGCACCGTGGTAAGAGCGTAGCATTTCGTATGCTTTTTGGCAAATCTGCATGTTTCGTTCCGGAATTTTTAACTCTACAAGGAGTGGAACCTGGTCATTTACGAGTGCAAGCACATCGCGAAACAGTGGGATATGTTCTTTCGTACCAAGAAGCGTACATTTTGTCAGCTCCGCAGCAGTCAGATCCTCCGGACGTTCCGGCCGTCCGCAGACACGTTTCAGGTCATCGTCGTGGAAGACGACCAGTTCACCGTCGCGTGTCAGATGAAGATCCAGCTCAATTCCGTAATTTTTTTGAATTGCGGCGCGAAAAGCTGACATGGAATTTTCCGGAATTCCGTGCGTCTTACTGTGAAGCCCTCTGTGGGCGAACATAATTCCATGAAATGCTTTCATGCGCTTTTGTCTGGACATTTCCGGGAAAATCGCAAAACAATATAATAATATGAAAAGAATCAACAGTATGATGACAACATGCATGAAAAAATGCCTCCTTTATTGTTTCATATCATTAAGAGCGGATGAATCGGATCCGGTCCGGCTCCAATGCAAATGTAGCGGTGTCGGAGCGAAGATCAGCCTCACCATCCGTGTGTACAGGCAGAACCTGCATGCTTTCAATTTTAGCACTTTTGCACTGGTAGGTATAGATTCCTTTAAATTTTGTGTGCTTTCCCTTATATGCGGTCGGCAGCAGGCAGAGAATCTTGAATTTGCTTAAGCCAGACACGACAATAATATCCAGCAGATTGTCTTTGGGATCCGCTTTCGGACAGAATTCAAAGCCGCCGCCCTCGTAGCGCTGGTTCATAGCTGCAATAAAATACACTTTTGGAAATGTAATCGGCTTTTGATCATCCAGTGTAATCCGCATCGATTTTGGATTGGAAGTCAAAAGCAAATGGAGCGCAATGGCAGTATAGGAAAGTTTTCCAAGTTTACATTTATTCAGGAAATGCTTCAGTTTTGAAGACAGGTTATTGCGGTAGCACACATCTGCATCAAAACCGATTCCGGAACTGACGGCGTAGCGTCTCTCTATTTGTGGTGTTTTCAAAAGCCCCACATTAATGTACGCGTAGTCTGTGGGATTTAAGATATGTAAGAGGGCTTTCGTCGGATCTTTTGTCAGCTTCATAGACCTGGCAAAATCATTTCCAGAGCCAATCGGGATATAAGCCAGGGTCAGTTTTGTGAGATCACGAATTCCGTTAACAACTTCGCCGATAGTGCCATCTCCGCCAAGAACGACCAGCGTGTCAGCATCGGTGTCACAGATTTGCGCAGCAAGCTTGGTACCGTGTCCAGGACGTCTGGTGAAATAAATCTGATAATCGATATGTCTTTCTTTTAATATAAGTTCTAATTGTTCCCAGATCTTAAGGCCGAGACCGGATCTGGAATTCGGATTTACGATAAATGCATACATAGTCGTTCCTCCATCTAATCTTTTGTGCTTGAATTCAAGAATGCCTCGGCATTCTTGCTGCGAGGTGCGCGTCATGCAATTGCATGATATAATTCTAGTGTATCATTATATTGCCGGAATGTCCTGCTTAATATTTGAAAATCCTTGAATTCAATCATTGTTTCGTGGTGGGATCTCGATGATAGTTGTAGTTCATTTAGACCAGAAAAACAAGAGTATTTTAAAAATATAGATAAAATCTATAAGTTACCTGCTATATAATAATAAGCAATTGGATTTTTTTTGCAACCTGGACTATAATACAAACATAAAGATATTATTGTTGGCATTAAGAAATGCCATTTCCCTTCTAAAATAGAAAGAACCTTTAAGAACGCTCACTTAAAGGTTCTTTTTATGTCTGCAAATAAAGTTCACTGCAACAAAATGCTTATTTCCAATAAAATATTTGTTCTCAATAAAATATTTGTATTTAATAAATTCATTCTGACTGTTGATTCCATAATGATAAAAAATGATGCTGCACGAAAAAAATGCTTTTGAAACATTTGTATTTTTCGTACAACATCAGTTGTTAGAAGACTCCATTCATATAAGACTCCAGGGAACGTTTCATATTTCCCTCAAAATCTGCGTTCCCCTCTTTCAGGCACCATTCGAAAACATTTCCAATAACGATCATACGAATATCTGTCGTGATATCCTCAATATCCTGATTTGGGGAAATGATTCCGGCACCGATACATTTCTGCAGATAATTGTGTACAGTCACGATCGGGTACGGACGTTCGGTACGGATCAATGGGTTCAGAGACTGGTTTTTCGGAGTATAATAATTCGCCATAAATTCAACGCCGAGTTCCTGGCAATAATGCACATAATTCAGGTAGACATATACAATGGCAGATTTAACTTCATCAGCACTCTTCGGTATATCAAGAAGATCTGGGTTAATATTCGGCTGCTCTTCAATATAGTAGGAAAGCAGATCATCTTTAGTCTTAAAATGATGATAAAAACTTCCGTTAGAAACGCCGGCTTCTTCACAGATATTTTTGATAGAGAGCGCTTCATATCCGTGCTTCTGCAAAATGTGTTTTGCAGCCCGGAAGATCTTAGCTTTCGTCTCTTTTGACTTCAGTTGCTGCTTCGATAATATTTCACTCATTTTCTTAAAAATCCCTTCAGTTTAATTCTATGCGTAGTATAACATAGAAGGAGAAAATTATCAAGAAAACAGAGCAGACTCTGTTTGCACATATGAAGATGCGTTAAGGATTGAGTCAAGGATTTTTGAAAATGTTGTAAATAAAAAGTAGTTCGAGTATAATAATGCAATATGATGCTGCTTTTTGATACAGGCATCACGATAATGGAGAAAGGATACTATATATGGATATTAATCAGAAGATAACAGAAGAACTCGGTGTGAAACTCTGGCAGGTCGAGGCAGCGGTGAAGCTGATCGACGAGGGAAACACAATTCCATTTATTGCCAGATATCGAAAAGAAGCAACCGGAACGCTGGATGATGAACAGCTCCGTAAATTATATGAAAGACTCGTTTACCTGCGCAATCTGGAAGAAAAGAAAGAACAGGTATTAGCGTCCATCGAAGAACAGGGAAAACTTACTGAAGAACTGAAAAAGCAGATTCTGGAAGCACAGACTCAGGTTGTTGTAGAAGACCTGTATCGTCCGTATCGGCCAAAGAGACGGACTCGCGCGACCATCGCAAAAGAAAAAGGACTGGAGCCTTTGTCCACACTGATTATGCTGCAGAAGACAAAAGAGTCTTTAGAGGAAGTTGCAAAGCAATATATAAATGAAGAAAAAGGCGTGGCAAATGTACAGGAAGCGTTGGAAGGTGCCAGAGATATTATCGCTGAGAATATTTCCGATGAGGCGGATTATAGAAGCTGGATCCGGAAGCAGACGATGCAGAAAGGACATATCATTTCCAGTGCAAAAGACGAGAAGGCAGAGTCTGTTTATGAGAATTATTATGAATTCGATGAGCCGGTGAACCGTCTGGCTGGATATCGCACGCTGGCACTGAACCGTGGCGAGAAAGAAAAATTCCTGACCGTGAAAATCGAGGTACCGCAGGAGGACATTCTCCAGTATCTGGAAAAGAAAATTATCCGTGGTGAAAACCTGAGTACAACACAGATTCTCAAAGAAGCGATCGAAGACAGCTACAAGCGACTCATTGCTCCGGCGATCGAGCGTGAAATTCGAGGTGAATTGACCGAAAAAGCAGAAGATGGAGCTATCGAAGTATTTGGCAAGAATTTAGAACAGCTTCTCATGCAGCCTCCAATCGTGGGACACACAGTTCTTGGCTGGGATCCGGCATTCCGTACCGGCTGCAAACTGGCTGTCGTAGACCAAACCGGAAAAGTTGTAGACACTACCGTCATTTACCCTACAGCACCGACGACTCCACAGAAAATCCAAGCTGCAAAAGACACGTTAAAAAAACTCATTGCAAAATATAATATCAGCCTCATTTCCGTTGGAAACGGAACGGCTTCACGCGAGTCCGAGATGATCATTGTAGACCTTCTGAAAGAAATTCCACAGAAAGTACAGTACATCATCGTAAATGAGGCGGGAGCTTCCGTATATTCTGCAAGTAAACTTGCAACCGAAGAATTCCCGAACTTTGATGTCGGACAGAGAAGCGCAGCGTCCATCGCAAGAAGACTGCAGGACCCGCTGGCAGAACTAGTAAAAATCGATCCGAAATCCATCGGAGTCGGTCAGTACCAGCACGACATGAACCAGAAAAAGTTAAATGATACATTGTCCGGAGTCGTAGAGTCTTGTGTAAACCGCGTAGGCGTAGACCTGAACACAGCTTCCGCACCACTGCTTTCCTACATATCCGGCATTACCTCAGCCATAGCGAAAAATATTGTGGCATACCGGGAAGAACAAGGAAGATTTGAGACAAGAAAGCAACTCCTAAAAGTAGCAAAATTAGGACCAAAAGCATTTGAACAATGCGCCGGATTCTTACGCATTCAAAATGGAAAAAATCCACTGGACACAACAAGCGTACATCCAGAAAGCTACGAGGCAGCAGAAAAACTCCTGAAAAAACAAGGATTTACCACCGAAGATATCTGCGCCGGTAAACTAGCAGGCTTATCACTCACCATCAAAGATTACAAAAAACTCGCAGAAGAACTGGAAATCGGAGAAATCACACTGCGCGACATCGTAAAAGAACTGGAAAAACCAGGACGCGACCCACGAGACGAGATGCCAAAACCAATCCTCCGCACAGACGTCCTGGAAATGAAAGATTTAAAAGAAGGCATGATCTTAAAAGGAACCGTCCGAAACGTAATCGACTTTGGAGCATTTGTAGACATCGGAGTCCACCAGGACGGACTTGTACACATATCCCAGATAACAAACAAAAAATTCATCAAACATCCACTAGAAGTCGTCAGCGTAGGAGACATCGTAGACGTCAAAGTCATGAGCGTAGACTTAAAGAAAAAAAGAATACAACTCACCATGAAAGATGTGTAAGTATTTAAAACAATTTAATTGGGGACGGGGTTTTTTTCAAAAAAACCCCGTCCCCAATTAAACTTCAACCTGTCCCGTTTTCATTTCTCTTAAATTGCATCATTTTCATCTACAATTCCGAGGCATTCTTGAATTATTGATAAAAGTTCTCAATAGGCGCACTGTTTTTTCAGGCCTTTCTATTTCTGCATTTTGATTCTGTGGTAAAATATAGTTGCATAAAACTAACTACAGGGAGTGAGGAAACAATATATGTTTATTGAGATCAATAATCTGAAAAAGAGTTTTGGCAGTGATTCGAACCGTGTAGAGGTGCTGCGGGGTGTGGATTTTTCTATAGAGAAGGGTGATATCTGTGTATTACTTGGACCGTCTGGTTCGGGGAAATCTACACTGTTAAATATTATCGGTGGAATTGATGATGCGGATGCGGGATACATTTCCATCGGAGGTGAGCGCATGGCCGATATGAATGAGAAAAAACTGACGGCATATCGGAGAAAGCATCTGGGTTATGTGTTTCAGATGTACAATCTGATTCCGAATCTGACTGTCCGGGAAAATATTGAGGTTGGGGCTTATCTAAGTGACAGACCGCTGGATGTTGATGAATTGTTACAGACGCTGGGACTTTATGAACACAGGAAAAAATTACCGAACCAGTTGTCGGGCGGGCAGCAGCAGAGAACGGCAATCGGAAGAGCAATTGTCAAAAATCCGGATATTTTGCTCTGCGATGAGCCGACGGGAGCTTTGGATTATAACACGTCCAAGGATATTCTGGAGCTGATCGAGCGTGTCAACCAGAAGTACGGTAACACGGTCATTATGGTCACACACAATGACGCAATCAAAGACATGGCGGACATAGTGATTCGTCTCCGTGACGGTGCGGTGAGAAAAAGTTACCGCAATGAGAAGAAGATTCCGGCGAGAGAACTGGATTGGTAAGGAGGACGCGTGATGAAAAGCCCGTTAAATAAACGTCTGTTCCGGGAGCTTCGTGGAGAATTTGGAAAATATCTGGTCATTTTTATCCTGATGACGCTGACGATCGGAATGGTATCAGGATTTCTGGTGGCCGATGGAAGTATGATTCAGGCGTACAAGGAAAGCTTTGAGAAATATAACATTGAAAATGGACATTTCCGGACAGAAAAGAAAATGAACAATGCTCAGATTCAGGATATCGAAAATCTAGGCATCAAATTGTACGAGAATTATTATGTAGAGGAAGCTTTAACAAATGGAAGTACAATGCGCATTTTCAAGAATCGTGATGAGGTCAATAAGGTGTGTCTGATGAAGGGGAAAATGCCTGAAAAACCGGGAGAAATCGGTATTGACCGTATGTATGCAGACAATAATGATCTGAGTGTGGGTGATGAGATTGAAAGTGGCGGACATACATGGAAGATTACCGGTCTTGTGGCGCTTTCAGATTACAGCGCCTTGTTTTCCAATAATAATGATTCCATGTTTGACTCGGTAAAATTTGGCGTGTCGGTAGTGTGTCCAGAGGAGTTCGACAGCTACAAGGCCGATCAGCTGAATTACAGCTACGCATGGAAATACAATACTGAGCCCAAAAATGAAAAGGCAGAAAAAGACAATTCGGAAGATCTGATGGAAGATGTGGCAAAAGAAGTGACGCTGGAAGAATTTGTCCCGAGATACACGAACCAGGCAATCATTTTCACTGGGGATGATATGGGTGGTGACCGTTCGATGATGATCGTGCTTCTTTATATCATCATCGTGATCATGGCATTTGTCTTTGCAATCACTACCAGCAACACGATCCGAAAAGAGGCAAATGTAATCGGCACCTTGCGGGCATCCGGCTATACAAGAGGTGAACTAATCCGGCATTACATGGCAGCCCCGGTATTTGTCACATTTATCGGAGCGATTATTGGAAATATTATCGGCTATACGGTAGGAAAAGATTATTGCGCGGGACTTTACTATGGAAGCTACAGCCTGCCGACCTACGTGACCATCTGGAACGCGGAAGCATTTCTTCTGACAACGGTAGTGCCGATCCTCATTATGCTTGTGGTGAATTCTGTGCTGCTGTGGTACAAATTAAAACTATCACCACTGAAGTTCCTGAGAAGGGACTTAAGCAGACGTAAACAGAAACATGCATTGCCGTTGAGTGAGCATCTTGGCTTTTTCCACAGATTCCGGATACGTGTGATCCTTCAGAATATGAGTAGCTACGCAGTATTGTTTGTGGGAATTATTTTTGCAAATATGTTGTTGATGTTCGGGCTGATGCTTCCATTTGTGCTGGACCATTATCAAGTGGAAATGGAAAATGGCATGCTCAGCAAATATCAGTACATGTTGCAGATGCCGGCGAGCATGGCAGGTGGAGACAGTAAGCTTGAGCAGATGGTGTCCATGATGATGTTCAGTCAGGCAGTAGAGACAGAAAATCCGGATGCAGAAAAATTCAGCGCCTATTCACTGAACACCCTTCCTGGAAAATATAAGAGTGAGGAAATTATCCTCTACGGTGTGGAAAACAATAGCAAATATATCAACATTAAGTGGAAAACATCAGATTCCGCATCTGATACAGATGTGAAAAATGTGGAGAATATCCCTGAGGTATATCTCTCCTCCGGCTATGCAGAAAAATTTAGTCTGAAAAAAGGTGACACAATTACTTTAAAGGAAAAGTATGAAAATAAAAAATACAAGTTTAAAGTTGCAGGTGTATATGATTACGTAGGTTCACTCTCCATATTTATGCCAATACAGGAACTCAACAAAACATTTGATATGGACAAAGACAGCTTCAGCGGATATTTCTCTGATTCCGAAATTACGGATATTGATGAAAAATATATCGGTTCCACCATTGACATTGAGGATCTGACCAAGATTTCCAGACAGCTCGACGTGTCCATGGGAAGTATGATGAATCTGATGGACGGATTTTCCGTGATTATTTTCCTCGTATTGATTTATCTCCTGTCCAAGATCATCATTGAGAAAAATGCGCAGTCTATTTCCATGGCAAAAATCCTGGGATATACAAACGGCGAAATCAGCCGGCTGTACATTCTGTCCACGTCTATCGTGGTCGTGCTGTTTATTTTGATCAGCCTGCCATTGGAGCTGGAAATCATGCAGATTCTGTTCCGGGAAATGATGCTGACAAGCATTACCGGCTGGATCACATTTTACATAGATCCGAAGATTTTCGTGGAAATGTTCGTGATCGGCGTGGCGGCATATGCCGTTGTGGCAGCAATTGAATATCGAAGGATCCGCAAAGTTCCGATGGATGAAGCGTTGAAAAATGTGGAATAGTGATTCAATGGATGAAGCATTGAAAAATGTAGAATAGTGATCCAATGGATGAAGCATTGAAAAATGTAGAATAGAGATTCGTAGAAATCTTGAAACAGTATGCTGGAAAAGTGAATAAGGAATGTTAGAAAGATGAGAATCAGAAGGAGGAGAATATGAAACGACCAGTTGTAATGATATTATTAGCAGGTGCGCTGACGTTGTCTATGATAGCGCCGTCAGCACTCCCGGCAGTGACAGGCAATGTAAGTGTCGTACACGCGGCAGTAAAGACATCCAATGACGCGGCAGTAAAGACATCCAATGACGTGACAGCAGAGACATCCAGTGACGAGGATGCAGGTGAATGGAAAGATAAGACAGAAACAGTTTATGTCGATGCAAATGCAGACGGTTCAGCTAAGAAGATTACGGTCAAAGACTGGCTGCGTCGGAATGGTGACGGAGAGATCATGGATTTTTCCAATTTGAAAGACATCAAAAACACGGAAGGTGACGAAGAATATACGCAAAATGCGGATGGAACTATCACATGGGAGAACAAAGGGGAAGACATTTCCTATGAAGGTACTTCCAATCAGCAGCTTCCGGTGACTACAAAAGTAACCTATTATCTGGACGGCAAAGAAATCAAGCCGGAAGATCTGGCAGGAAAAAGCTTTCCGGCTGCTCGGGCACTTTCCGAAGCAATAATGAGAGCCGGACGGTGAATATCGATGGTAAAGACTTGGGAGTAAAAGTTCCATTTCTTGCAGCGTCCGTACTCATGCTTCCTGGGGATAAGTTTAAAAATGTGAAAGTTTCCGGTGGAAAAGTCATGGCAGACCAGGATCAGAGCATTGTGATCGGAACCGCATTTCCAGGACTTGCAGACAGTCTGGAGTTGAAAGATTACGAGGCAACAAAAGATATTGACCTGAAAGACTATGTGGAAATAACAGCGGATGTGGAAAACTTTGAACTGGATTTTACGGCGACTGCAATTTCCACATGTGGACTCAGTGACATGGAAGAGGGTGACCTTGACGATGCCGCAGATATGATCGACGGCGTAAAAGAAATGACCGATGCTTCCGATGAACTGGTGGACGCCATGGGACAATTGAGCACCGGAGCCGGAACACTGCAGGATTATTTAAGTCAGTATACAAGCGGCGTTTCACAGGTGGATGCGGGAGCACAGGCACTGGCGGAAGGTTTGAGTGAACTGGATGAACAAGTAACTACACTCATGGGCAGCTTAAGCGCAGCAGGCAGTGATGATACGACTGCGCAGGCAGTTACACAGATTCAGAAAGATCTTGGAATATTACAGCAGGAGCTTGGAAGCGTCACAACACTGGCGGAGTATGTAAATACAATCCGTGAGAATGTAACCACTGCCAAGAGCGAATTGGATAAAATCAACGTTACAGATTTGGAGACAGAAGCGTCGAATCAGGCGAAAGAAAAAGCAAAAAATGCAGTAAATACAGCAATTTCCGAAACGGAAGCATCTACAAAGAAGGATGTCATGGATCGTTTAAAAGAAACAGAAAGTTATAAATCGCTGACATCGGAACAACAAGAAGAATTGGAAAAGGCAGTAAATACAGCCAGTGGTACATCAAGTTCAGCTGAAAAAGAATGTGACAGCATGAATATTTCCCTTACGAATGCGTCTGGCGCTAAGACAGCGATAGACCAGGCGGTAAATGCGCTGGCAGAAGTAAAGGCCATGCAGGTGGATACGACTACAGCCCAGAAGGCTCTTGCGGATTTAGTGACTCAGTTTACGGCTTTATCTAACAGCCTTTCTGACATGCCGGATATGGCCGAAATCGGCGGCAAACTCCAGTCAGCCATCAGCCAGCTTGCCCAGGGGGCGGCTACACTCAGCACCGGAACAAGCCAGTTAAGCTCCGTTGGTACACAGCTTAACACGGGCGCAGGAACACTCGCCCAGGGCGCCAGCCTTCTGGAAGCCGGAATGAAGACATTCGACGAAGAAGGAATTGAAAAACTGGGAGACCTTGCAGGAGATGACCTTGCAAATGTTCTGAATCATTTCAAGGCAGTAAAAGAGGCAGAAAAGACATACACCAACTATGGCGGGATCAGAGAAGGCGCAAGCGGAAGCGTCAAGTTCATCGTAGAAACAGCAGAAATTAAATAACGGATGGGAGATGTTCTTCCAACATTGATTCAATTGAGGGGCGTGTGAAAAAAACGAGAGTTTTTTCATGCGTCCTTTCTTTTTTGGTGGACTATTCTTTTTTTACAGCCCCTCGATTTTTAGAAATTGTATCAGAAAAAACAATTATCGGCAAAATATACCATGATTTTTCCATGATTTCCAAGCGAGAAAAGTGGATATATTTTGCCGATAATGCTATGATAATTCAGTTACAATAATTAAAATCGGAGGATTGATTGTGAGTAAAGGAAGTGAATTTCTGCCGGAGGTACTTGACCTGATAGAAAAACGTCTGGGAGAGATTGATGAAAATATACAGGCGGTACGCCAGGACATTAACAGTATGAATGAATATTACTGGGATAATTACACGGAAATGGACCAGTATGGATATGAGGACTATGACAACCAGCAGGCGCTGAAAATGCAGGTGAATGCCAATCAGGAGAACTGGAAAATGCGCCGGCGTCTGAAACGTATGCTGGATGCACCATTTTTTGGAAGTGTAGAATTTGTCTATGACGGAGAAGACGAGCCAGAAGATTTTTATATCGGAATCGGTAATTTCGCAAGAGAGCGTGGCGCATTGCCACTCATTTACGACTGGAGAGCCCCGGTCAGCAGTCTGTTCTATGACTACGACAAAGGCGAGGCGTCCTACGAAGCGCCGGGCGGGCGCATGGATGGAGAGATTCTGTCTAAATGGCAGTACAAAATCCGTGGTGGCAAGATGATCTATGAATTTGAGAGTGATGTGAAGATTGACGATGACATTTTAAAGCAGGAACTTGGCGCCAACAGCGACACGAAACTGAAAAATATTGTGCGTACAATCCAGAAGGAACAAAATGCAATTATCCGCAACACGAAGGACAAGATTCTGGCTATTCAAGGAGTGGCAGGCAGTGGCAAGACGTCCGTTGCGCTACATCGGATCGCCTATCTTCTGTACCATGACAGAGAGCATCTGAATTCATCAAATATCCTAATCCTCTCGCCAGGCGGCGTGTTTGCCGACTACATTTCCCATATTCTTCCTGAACTTGGCGAGGAAAATATACAGGAAATGAGTTTTGATCTGTTTGCATATCATGAACTCAGGAGAAATACTGCAACGCAGGGAAATGTGATATACGGAAATGCTGGCAATCAGGAAAATGCGATATATGGAAATGCTGTGAATCAGGAAAATGCGATATATAGAAATAAAAATAGAGATCAAGGCGGAAATCAAGGAAAAAATCCAAGTGGAAATTCAAAAAGTAGTTCAGCCGGGACTGGTTGGAATAGCAAAATGATAGCCGCCGACTGTGAAGACAAATATCATCAAATCGAGCGTGAAATCGCAGGAGTGGATGATGCAGATCAAAAACGTTACGAATGGAAGCAGTCCGTGGAATACGTTCAGGCAATCGAAGGCTTTCTGATCGAGCTTGAAGACCGGCTGGTAGATTTTGAAGATGTAGAATTCAAGGGCATTCGCAAAAATGCCAGCGAAATCATGAAATTTTTTTATGAAAAATATACTGGTACACCACTTTTAGATAGAATGGGCGCGGTCATGGATTATTTTATCGACGAAGTCGAAACCTTACGCGGACGCAGCCTAAACGACGAAGAACAAGAAATCATTTGCAGAAAATTCATGAATATGTACGTAACCAGAGACATTTGTCAAATATACAACTGGTTCCTGGAAGACTACGGATTCCCGGCACTTCCGGACATGCCGCCAGAGCGCCGCGTACTGGAATACGAAGACGTTTACCCGATTCTCTATCTAAAATACAGCCTGACGGCAGCCGGCCAGCGCAAGAACATCCGCCATCTCGTCATTGATGAGATGCAGGATTACTCTTATTTACAGTACGTACTTCTCGCGAAAATGTTTTCATGCAACATGACAATACTCGGCGACAAGGCACAGACCATCGCCGGAAAACAACAAGACGTTCTCACATTTTTACCCAAAATATTTGGGAAAAAAGTCAAACGTATCGTCATGAACAAAAGCTACCGCAACACAAGCGAAATCGCAGAATACGCCAAATCCGTCGGCGGATCCAAAGACATCCAGTATGTAGCAAGACACGGAAAAGCAGTCGAAAGACATACCATAAAAACACTGGAAAAAACATGTAAAGAAATCAGCGGAAAATTGAAATTAAGAGAAGAAGAATACGAAACAGCAGCAATCCTCACCATGACAGAAAAAGAAGCAGAACATATTTACGAAATCATGCACCAACTAGGCGCAGAAGCACATTACATCAACCGCGACAGCGCACAATTCAAAAAAGGCCTGACAGTAACCACCTACTATCTGGCAAAAGGCTTAGAATTCGACCAGGTATTTGTTGTAGGCGGCAACTGTAACAACAAAATGTACCAAGGATATCAATACATCTGCGCAACAAGAGCACTACACGAATTGTATGTGTATGATGCATAATTTTAATTGGGGACGGGGTTTTTTCAAAAAAACCCCGTCCCCAATTAAAATTTAACCTGTCCCTTTTTGAATTGTCTTAATTGTCTACTGTGGACAGATTTCTACCCAGTAGCCGTCAGGATCATTGATGAAATAAATTCCCATGTCCGGGTTTTCGAAACATACGCAATCCATTTCTTTGTGAAGTGCCAGGGCAGCGTCCATGTCGCGAAGCCATGTCAGCTCCAGTGAATGTGGTGTTGTGCCGTCTCCGAGATAGACGAGTTTGAAGCTTCCGTCCGGTGCATGGAATTCTTTTGTAACTTCAAGTCCGAGAGCTTTTTTGTAAAACTCTACAGATTTGTCCAGATCCAGGACGTTGATGTTATTGTGAAAAAATGTAAATTTCATAGTGATGTCCTCCTGTGGAAATATAATTTGAATCTGTATTGTCTATAATATATCACTTACACAACACCTATGGCAAGGAAATGAAAGATATGCTATACTTAAATCTTGGTAGAGCGTTACTGTTTGCTGAAATATTGTAGACGGTAACATTGGTAGCCCTCGTATAAAATTTTGCTTTGCAAAAGGAGGACATGATGATGGAAAAAATCATAGAGTCAAATAAAGAACAAGATACTTATGACCTGGGATATGAACTGGGGCAGCATGCGAAGCCGGGGCAAGTGTTCACGCTTGTCGGTGATCTGGGCGTAGGAAAGACCGTATTTACAAAAGGACTGGCCGCCGGACTTGGCATTACAGAGCCGGTCAGCAGTCCGACATTTACAATTGTGCAGGTGTATGATGAAGGGCGCCTGCCGTTCTATCATTTTGATGTTTACCGGATCGGTGATGTGGAAGAGATGGATGAGATCGGTTATGAGGATTATGTCTACGGCGAAGGGGTTAGCCTGATCGAGTGGGCGAATCTGATCGAGGAAATATTGCCGGAACACTTCACCGAGATTAAGATAGAAAAGAATTTGGAAAAAGGATTTGATTATCGGAGGATAAGTATATGCGAATTTTAGCACTGGACAGCTCCGGCCTTGTAGCCAGCGTAGCTGTTGTTGAAAAGATAGAAGAAGAGGAACAGGTGATCGCGGAATATACTGTGAACTATAAGAAGACGCACTCACAGACGCTGCTCCCGATGCTGGACACAGTATCCGACATGATCGAGCTTGACCTGAAAACAATCGACGCCATCGCAGTTGCCGGCGGACCGGGTTCATTTACCGGGCTTCGCATCGGCTCCGCCACAGCGAAAGGTCTGGGACTTGCCATGAACAAGCCGTTGATCCACATCCCGACACTGGAAGGACTGGCGTACAATCTGTGCGGAACAGACGCTATCGTGTGCCCAATCATGGATGCGCGCCGCGGACAGGTCTATACCGGAATTTACGAGTTTTGTGGAAATGAATTGGTTGTCCTGGAAGATCAGATGGCGATCAGCATCGAAGAATTAGGCGACCATTTGAAAAAATATGACAAACGCATCATTTTCCTGGGAGATGGTGTGCCGGTATTTCGTGCGAGATTGACAGATGAGATTCTGGCAGAAGAAATAAAAGCAGGCAGAGACATTCAGTTTGCACCGGCCAACATGAACCGTCAAAGAGCAGCATCAGTAGGAACATTAGGACTTCGTTACTATGCTGCCGGAAAGACAGAGACTGCCATGGAACACGAGCCGGATTATCTGCGCCTGTCACAGGCAGAACGCGAACGCAAGGAGCGCGAAGCGAAATCTATACAGTAAAAATGTATCAAAACCCCGCGGGGCGTAAGCATAAGCAGATATGTTGAAAACCCGTGCAACTATAATATAGAAAAAGCAACATGAGAGGTATTGAAGAAATGATTCAGTTTCAGTGTGATTATGAAGAGGGCGCATGCCCACAGATTCTGGAACGTCTGGTGGAGACGAATCTGGAGCAGACGGTTGGATATAGTGAAGATGAATATTGTAAGCAGGCAAGGGAAAAAATCAAAAAAGCCTGTGATGCACCAGAGGCAGATGTACATTTTCTGGTAGGAGGGACCCAGACGAACTATGTAGTGATCCGTTCAATCCTACGTCCGTATCAGGGCGTAATTTCAGCAGTGACCGGTCATATCAACGTGCATGAAACAGGCGCGGTCGAAGCAACTGGACACAAAGTCCTGGCACTTCCAAGCAAAGACGGAAAAATCACAGCATCACAGGTGCGCGCATATTACGATGCACACTGGAATGACGCAGATCATGAGCACATCGTACAGCCGGGCATGGTCTACATTTCCCATCCGACGGAAAATGGAACAATTTACAGCAAGTCTGAATTACAGGAACTTTACGCAACCTGTAAAGAACTTGGCCTGCCATTATTCATGGACGGAGCAAGAATGGGATATGGATTAATGTCTGAAAAATCAGACATGACACTGGCAGATATTGCAGCAAATACAGATGTATTTTATATTGGGGGAACGAAGGTAGGAGCACTTTTCGGCGAGGCAGTCGTAATCACAAAATCCGCTCTTAAGAAAGATTTTCGTTACTGCATGAAGCAGAGTGGAGCAATGCTGGCCAAAGGACGCCTTCTGGGAATCCAGTTTGATACATTATTTACAGACGATTTATATTTCAAAAATGCAGCTCACGCAGACAAATTAGCTATGAAGTTAAAAAATGCATTTCTTGAAAAAGGATATAAAATGTATTTTGATTCTTACACGAACCAGCAGTATCCGATCTTGTCAAAGAAAGACCGCGAAAAATTAGCACAGAAATATCAGTTTAGTTTTTGGGAACAGATAGATGAAGACTATGCGGCAGTGCGCTTCTGTACAAGTTGGGCAACAAGTGAAGAAGCAATAGACGAGCTGATCCAGGATATTTAAGAAGCTATAACAAGATGGAGCCTAGAAGCAATATAGAAAAACCAAAAGACAGAAAAACCAAAAGATAGAAGATATGGAAATAATAGAAATAAAAAAGGACCAACAGCAATATATTTCTGAGATTGCAGCGCTGGAATCCGATATCTTTCCGGATCCATGGAGTGAAAAAAGTATCAGGGATACGCTTGAAAATCCTCAGGCACGGATTTGGGCTATTATAAGCAGACAAGCGCCGCCATGCTCCTGCGCTTCAACGGCGCCAGAGCATGCAAGCGAGACTGCGGCTTCCTGCGCTTCAACGGCGCCGGAGCATGCAGGCAAGCCACAACTCCTTGGCTATGTGATTTTTTATTATGTTTTAGATGAGGGAGAAATCGCCAGAATTGCGACATCGCCACAACATCGCCGGCAGGGGGTGGCTGTAAGGCTTCTTGAAAAAATGCGTGCATTTAGTTACGAGCAGAATATTACAAGATGGCTGCTGGATGTCCGTATATCCAATGAAACAGCAATACATTTTTACAAGGCCGCAGGATTTGTCGAAGACGGTGTGCGAAAGAATTTCTATGCAAACCCGCCGGAAGATGCTATACTTATGAGTTGTGAAGTCGAAACTTCAGGCAGCGACCGAGCCTGAAACCTGTCCAAAAGCCAGGCGCGGCTGCATGAAAAATGAAGTTGGAAATGAACTGGCAGATGCTCCAACACTTCCCACTGGGAAATGTGCATCTGACCAGATATAATATAGGCGTAATAAATCAATCCGGTGCCCGGGTGTCAGATACTACACATTTTCCACACAGGCACACCAGACTTCAAGGAGGAATTGTATGCGCCAGTATCATACAACTGTAAAAGAAACAAAAGAAATCGACAAGATCATCTGCAACCGCTGTGGCAGAAGTATTCCGGTAATCCAAGGGGTTCCCCGCGAGGACGTACTGGAAGTATCCAAGCGCTGGGGCTATTTCTCGGAAAAAGACAACCGGCTGGACGAATTTGACCTCTGCGAGCAGTGCTACGATGAAATTATAAGCGAATTTAAAATAAAAATCTGATTCAGAGTCTGCACGAATATCCGGACGCTGAAGAAAATCAAAAACAAGCGGACCGGCAGGACATTTGCCTGGCGGCTCCGGATAAGAGGTAAAATATGTTAGATGTATGTTTGTTGGGAACGGGCGGTATGATGCCCCTCCCGTACCGCTGGCTCACCTCGCTTCTGGTGAGATATAACGGCAGCAGTCTTCTGATTGACTGTGGAGAAGGTACGCAGATTGCAATAAAAGAAAAAGGCTGGAGTTTCAAACCCATCGATGTGATTTGCTTCACACATTACCACGGCGACCACATCAGCGGACTGCCGGGCCTGCTCCTGACTATGGGAAATGCAGACCGCACGGAACCGTTGACTCTGATTGGACCGAAAGGACTGGAGCGGGTAGTCAACTCACTTCGCGTTATTGCGCCGGAACTGCCATTTCAGATAAAATACATCGAAATCACACAGCCGGAGCAGATATTTGAGATGAATGGCTATCGCCTGAAAGCATTTCGCGTAAATCATAATGTCACTTGCTATGGCTACACGATGGAAATCGACCGCGCCGGGAAGTTCGACGTGAATCGTGCAAATGAAGCGGCAATTCCGCAGAAGTTCTGGGGCAGTCTGCAAAAAGGTGAAAATGTCCAGGACGGAGACAATTTATACACACCGGACATGGTTCTTGGACCTGCGCGAAAAGGAATTAAACTGACATACTGCACAGACACGAGACCGACGGACTCTATCCGCAACAACGCGAAAGGTTCCGATCTATTTATCTGTGAAGGAATGTACGGTGAGAAGGATAAGCTGAAAAAAGCAAAAGAATACAAGCATATGACATTTTACGAGGCAGCGCAGCTTGCAAAAGAAGCAGAAGTCACAGAAATGTGGCTGACGCATTATAGTCCGTCGCTGACGCACCCGGAAGAATATATGGACGAGGTGAAGAAAATCTTCCCGAATTCCATAGCAGCAAAAGATAAACGAACGGTAGAACTGACATTTTCAGATTAATGAAAATGAATTCAGAAGATTGAAGGGATAGAATATGAAGGAAGATGTATTGATTCTTGCAATTGAAAGCTCCTGTGATGAGACGGCAGCAGCAGTCGTAAAGAACGGAAGAGAAGTTCTTTCAAATGTAATCTCTTCCCAGATTGCACTGCATACTCTCTACGGAGGTGTTGTGCCGGAGATTGCATCAAGAAAGCATATAGAGAAGATAAATCAGGTCGTACAGGCGGCTCTTGATGAGGCAAATGTTACATTAGACGATATTACTGCCATCGGAGTTACTTACGGACCGGGGCTTGTAGGCGCACTTCTGGTCGGTGTAGCAGAGGCAAAAGCCATCGCATATGCAGCAAAGAAACCATTAGTCGGAGTGCATCATATTGAAGGCCACATTGCAGCAAATTTCATTGAGCACAAAGATCTGGAACCGCCATTTTTCTCACTGGTCGTTTCAGGAGGACACACACATCTTGTGCGAGTCAAAGATTATGGCAAATTTGACATTATAGGACGCACAAGAGACGATGCGGCAGGAGAAGCATTTGATAAAGTCGCACGCGCGATCGGACTTGGGTATCCGGGCGGACCAAAGATTGATAAAGTATCCAAAGAAGGAAATCCAGAAGCCATTGCATTTCCACGCGCACACGTTGAAGATGCACCATATGACTTTAGCTTCAGTGGTCTGAAATCCGCAGTTCTGAACTATATCAACGGCTGCCAGATGAAAGGAATTGAATACAGCCAGGCAGATATTGCGGCATCGTTCCAGAAAGCCGTGACAGATGTTCTTGTGGCAAATGCGATGCATGCAGTGGAAGAATTTCATGTGGACAAGCTGGCGATTGCCGGTGGTGTTGCATCCAACAGCGCACTTCGCGCAGCTATGAAAGAGGCGTGCGAAAAGAGAGGGGTAGAATTCTATTATCCGTCTCCGATTTTCTGTACCGACAATGCAGCAATGATCGGCGTGGCAGCTTACTATGAGTATATCAACGGCACAAGAAGCGGATGGGATCTCAATGCAGTGCCGAATCTGAAACTGGGCGAACGGTAGAAGAACTTTAAGACAATACGTAAAAGCAGATACAGAAATTAAGAATAAGAACGTCAATATAAACGAGGAAAATGAGGAAAATATATGGATAAGAAAAAATGTACGGCAATCGTATTATCTGCCGGTCAGGGGAAACGTATGGGAACCGCCATACAAAAACAGTATATTGAATTATCCGGAAAACCAATCATTTTTTATACTTTGGATGCATTTCAAAAATCCACGATCATCGATGATATTGTACTTGTAGTAGGTGAGGGGCAGGAAAACTGGGTCCGTGATGAGATCGTAGACAAGTATCAGCTTACAAAAGTACGCTCGATCATCCCAGGTGGAAAAGAACGCTATGATTCTGTATGGGCAGGACTACGCGGACTTCATGCTCTAAAAGAACAGCCGGAATACGTATTCATTCATGATGGCGCCAGAATGTTCGTGGACGAGCAGATTCTTACGCGTGGATATGAAAATGTAGAAAAATTCGGTGCCTGTGTAGCCGGAATGCCGAGCAAAGATACGGTCAAACTGGTGGATGAAGATCAGTTTGCAGTGAATACACCGCCAAGAAAATTAATCTGGGCGGTGCAGACTCCACAGATTTTTAAGGCAGATCTCATAGAAAATGCTTATGCAAAGCTGATGGAAGAGGTGCCGGATAATATCACTGACGACGCTATGGTAGTGGAACAGATGATGAAAGTACCGGTTAAATTATATGAAGGCTCTTACGAAAATATCAAGATCACAACACCGGAAGATCTGGAAATCGCAAAAGTATTTCTTGCAAAACGCAAAGAAAAATATCATAAATAGTTTATGCTGGTTCGTAAAAAAGAAAAAATATCTGAAAAAATATCAAAAATTGTTCTTGACAGTGCAATGGGTATATGATATGATAACTATCGTCGCTGACAGAGCGATATCAATTGCATAGATGGAGAGGTATCGAAGTGGTCATAACGAGGCGGTCTTGAAAACCGTTTGT
>ENA-OWPB01001064-OWPB01001064.1-human-gut-metagenome-genome-assembly--contig:-NODE-1064-length-27892-cov-12.268456_pt1 | contig 27892 bp, 20 predicted proteins | sample MGYA00248260_ERZ651838 | MGnify/ENA primary metagenome ERZ651838 (study PRJEB26924, sample SAMEA4378304) | human gut metagenome | biome: human gut; feature: human-associated habitat; material: faeces...
TTTTTTCGGCGGCCGGAGCGCCGCCGATCGTTGCCTTTTGCACGGGATGCAGACGATTTTGGGGCCTGCGACAGCATTGTCGGACAACTTAATGAATTGCAAACGATTGGAAATAAGCGCAACATCGTTGCTTTTGAAAGGGGCTTGGATTTTTTTCTGGAAATCCCTGCTCCAATTTCAGTATACGACACCGGAAAATAGACTGCAAGGGGCAGTTTGTTTTTCGTGGAAATGACATAATTATGAACAGGAAAACTATAAAATACGCCAAAAATGGTTCTTTTTGAAGAAAATGTTAAAAATCTATTGACGGATGATGCAAAAATTGGTACATTTATTTCAGCAAGGTTGTTGTCGGACAACGACCCCACGGTGCCGGCCCGCAGCGGGGAAATGTCTGACAGCCACATCGGCCCGAGCGGACCCTGCGCCGGGCTGAGGAAAATGATTCTAAGGAGGAAATGAAACTATGTTGGATCCCAAATACATCCCATTGTTTATCGGCGGCTTTATTGCATGGATCTGCTTTATGATCTTTGTGGGCTGGATCACCAGCCGCGGCAAGAATGAGGGCAGCAGCTTCCTGACCGGCGGCGGCAACCTCGGCTTCTTCCTGATCTTCTGCACCGTGGGTGCAACCATGATCGGCACCGGTTCTTCCATGGGCGCCATCGGCAACGGCTTCAACCACGGCTGGGGCGGCGCCATCTACGGCCTGGGTGCATCGGCAGGTATCCTTTCCATGCTGCTGTTCACCAAGGCAAAGAACAAGGGCTTCCTGACCATGTCTGAGGAAGCACAGTATTACTACGGCGGCAAAAAGATCATCCGCCAGGTTATGGGCTTTATGATGTTCGTCATCGAGATCATCTGGCTGGGCAACCACCTGAACGGCGGTGCCAAGTACCTGGCTTACGTCACCCAGCTGCCGGACGTTACCTGTAAGATCATCACCGTTCTGGGCTTCGGCATCTACGTGTTCATCGGCGGCTACATGGCCGTTGTTACCACCGATGCTGTTCAGTTCATCGCCATCCTCATCGGCTTCCTGACCATCGCTTTCCGTGCCATCCCCCTGGCAGGCGGCTATCAGAACGTGGTGGATACCTTCACCGCTGCTGGCAAGCCCGGCGCAATGACCTTCTACGGCCTGGGCTCCTACGGTGTCATGGCTGCGATCGCGCTGGTCTTGTCCACGGCAATGGGCGTTATCGGTACGCCCACCCACCGTACCCGTATCTACACCTCCAAGGACGAAAAGACTGCCCGCAAGGCCTTCCTGGGCCAGGGCATCCTGCTGTTCGGCTGGAGCTTTGTTACCGCTATCATCGGCATGAGCTGCTTCACCATCGCCACCATGAATGGTGACACCCTGGCCAGCGGCGACTACGCCTTTGCTTACATGGCTACCAACGCACTGCCCCCGGTCATCGGCATGCTGTTCATGATCTGCGGCCTGTCTGCTACCATGTCCTCCGGTGACTCCGACGCCATCTCCGGCGTTACCATCCTGCTCACCGACGTGTACCCCAGCATCACCGGCAAGACCATCCAGGAAAAGGATTACGCCAAGGTCAGCCGTGTCGCTCTGATCTGCACCCTGGGCGCTGCCTTCTTCATCACCCTGTTCGTCAACGACGTTATCGGCTACATCTCCACCATCGTGGGCGCCTTCCTGCCCGGCGTCGCAGTCGCAATGCTGCTGGGCCGCTTCTGGAAGCGTGTCAACTGGCAGGGCGGTCTGGCCTGCATCGGCTCCGGCACTCTGCTGGGCGTGCTGATCCTGGTGCTGCCTTCCTTCAAGAACTGGATCAACGCCACCATGGGTGGTCCGGCTGTGCCTGCTACCATCATTTCTCTGGTGTTCGGCATTGTGGTCTCTCTCATGTTCCCTGCTGACACCACTCCCGACGATGTGCGCCTGAAGCACGTTATGGACGACCGCCGCGGCACTGTCGTGGAAAAGGTCGCTGCTGCTGAGGCTGCTGCTGAGGAAGAAGAAGATCTGTAAGATCTGTTTAGCCGGCAAACTGTAAATCTGTTTCTCCGAAAGGGGCGAGGGCATACGCCCTTGCCCCTTTCGTCGTTTGCGGCAGGGTCGCCTTGCCGCAGGGCAAATTCATAGCGAGAGGGAACCTATCATGAAACGTATTTTGATCCAGAACGGCACCCTATACGACGGCCTGGGGGGCCAGCCCTACCAGGCAGACCTGCTGGTGCAGGACGACCGTATTGCTCAGATCGCTCCGGGCATCACGGAACCGGCAGACCAGGTCATCGACGCCACCGGCAAGGCGGTGACCCCGGGGTTTGTGGATATCCACCGTCACCACGACGCAAAGCCCCTCAACGACCCGCACTTTGGCGAGGTGGAGCTGGCCCAGGGCATTACCACGGCGGTGGCCGGCAACTGCGGCATCAGCATGACCCCGCGCCCGGAATCGGACGAGGCGGCAAAGGAGTATTATTCCTTTGAAGAAGCCGTCATGGGCCCCATCGGCCTGGACGGCCCCCACACCTACCGTGATTATCTGGCTGCCCTGCACAAGACCGCGCTGCCCCTGAATGTTGCCGCCATGATCGGCACCGGCACCGTCAAGATCTGCGTCAAGGGCTTTGCCGACACTCCCTACACCCAGCAGGAGCTGGACGACGCCCGTGCTCTGATCGAGGACGCCATGGCCGCCGGTGCTCCCGGTGTGTCGCTGGGCATCATGTATCTGCCGGAGTGCTACTCCTCCACCGATGAATTTGCCTACATTCTGGAGCCGGTGGGCCGCTACCACCGGGTCATCACCACCCACATCCGCGGTGAGGGCGACAGCATGGTGCAGAGCGTGCGCGAGGTGATCGAGATTGCCCGCCGCGTGGGCTGTGCCCTGGAGATCAGCCACTTCAAGAGCTGCGGCATGAAGAACTGGGGCAAGGACATCCACACTGCCATTGCCGACATCGAAGCCGCCCGCGCCGAGGGCATGGACGTGACCGTGGACTTCTACCCCTACGAGGGCGGCAGCACGGCCCTGACCACCATGCTGCCCCCGGTGTTCGTGGCCGGCAACATGACCCGTGCACTGGAAAAACTGGGCACCCCCGAAGGTGTGGAGGAGTTCCGCCGTACCAGCAGCGTGTTGTACGATGACTGGGACAACTTCTGCATTACGCTGGGCTGGGACCGCATCATCATCAGCGGCGTGGTCCGCCCCGAAAACGAGAAGTTCCTGGGCATGCGGGTGACGGAGGCTGCCGAGAAATTCGGCTTTGAGGACGCCGCTGCACTGGCCGCCTACCTGATGCACAGCGAGGACGGTAAGACTGCCATCATCAATATGTCCATGAGCCAGGATGATATTGATACGGTGGCACGTCTGCCCTGGTCCAATATCATCTCCGATGCCATCTATGCCAAGACCGACACGCCCCACCCCCGCATGTTCGGTGCCTTCCCCAAGGTGCTGCGGGAGTATGTGGCCGAGCGCGGCATCTACACGATGCAGGAGGCCATCCGCCGGATGACCAGCCAGCCCGCCGAAAGAATGGGATTGGTCGGACGAGGGAGCTTGCAGAAAGGCAATTATGCTGATATACTGGTATTCGATCCGAAGAAGTTCACGGATCATGCCACCTTCACGAATCCTGCCCAGAAGGCCACCGGTCTGGACTGGTGCATCGTCAACGGCCAGGTCGCCATTGACCACGACCGGCGCACCACGACCGGTGCCGGTATGGTGCTGACGGTATAAGGAGCTGCCATGTCGATCGCGATTCTTCTGCAGCAGATCCTGATCATCTTTCTGGAGATCGGCACCGGTGCAGCCGTGACCAAACTGGGCATCATGGACGACGGGAACAGCAAGTTCCTGTCCAACCTGGTCATGTCGGTCACCCTGCCCTGCACCCTGCTGGCCAGTGCCAGCATCGACGGCGGCCGCGAGGCCGTGGCCGGCATGCTCAAGGGCTATGTGGTGCTGGAGATCTTCTACATCCTCACCATCGGCATCTGCCTTGTGCTGAGCAGGGCCATGCACCTGACCCGCGGCCAGAAGGCCGTGCTGGTGGGTGCCGCCGTCATGCCCAACAGCGCCTTCATCGGCATCCCACTCATCAGCGCCCTGCTGGGCAGCGAGGCGGGTGCCTTGTACGGTGCCGCCGGCATCATGGCCTACAACATCCTGTTCTTTACTTATGTACAGCACCTGTTCGACCCGGAAGCCAAGGTGAGCATCAAAGCATTCCTTACCCCCACCAACATCACCACCGCCATCATGGTGGTCATGCTGGTGACCGGCCTGCGGCTGCCCGCCATTCTGGACAGCTTCTGCAAGGCGGTGGGCAACACCACCACGCCGCTGGCCCTCATGATCGCCGGCGGCATGCTGGCCCGCAGTGACCTGAAAAAACTGGTCACGAACCCCATGGTATGGCTCATCACGGCCCTGCGGTGCGTCGTGTTCCCGCTGGGCTTTCTGGCGGCGCTGTACTTCCTGCCGCTGGACCGCACCCTGTGCATGGCGATCCTGATTCTGGCATCCTGCCCGGCAGGCAGCCTGACGGCCGTGCTGGCAAAGCAGTACGACACCGAAGGGGAGCTGGCCAGCCAGGCCGTTGCCCATTCCACCCTCAGTATCCTGATCAGCGTGCCCCTGGTGCTGAGCCTGGGCAGCACGCTGTTAGGAATATAAACAAGTCGCTTCACAGTCGGCGCACACCGGCTGCGGAACATCTTTCAACCGGCAGCAGCCCCCGTTTCGGCTGCGTCAGAGAAAAAGAAGAGAGGTTTTTTCTTATGGCAAATGTCTACGATAAGCTCAAGGAAATGAACATCACCCTGCCCGCACCCCCGCCGAAGGGCGGCGTCTACACTCCGGTCATGGAGTTCGGCGATCATCTGCTGTACTGCAGCGGCTGCGGCCCTGACATCGGCGACGGCCACAACATCGTGGGTAAGGTCGGCGGCGACCTGACCCTGGAGCAGGGCCAGAAGGCTGCTTACAACTGCATGCTGAACCTGCTGGCCAATCTGGACGCCAAGCTGGGCGACCTGAACCGCATCAAGCGCTGCGTCAAGGTCCTGGGCTTTGTCAACTGCACCGATGATTTTGCACAGCAGCCGCAGGTCATCAACGGCGGCTCCAACCTGCTGTTCGAGCTGTTCGGCGAGGAGAAGGGTCTGCCCGCCCGCACCGCCATGGGCACCAATTCCTGCCCGGGCAACATCGCGGTCGAGATCGAGATGCTGGTGGAGTATGAATAAGATCAACGACAACCTCTATACCTTTGAGGGTCAGCAGGACATCGTAAGCCCGCAGCTGGTCTATTACCCGGCGATCATCCGCGAGAATATCCGCAAGATGATCGACATTGCAGGCGGCGCTGCCCGCCTGTGGCCCCACATCAAGACCCACAAGATGGCCGAGGTGGTCCAAATGCAGATCGAGGCGGGCATCGACCGCTTCAAGTGCGCCACCATCGCCGAGGCCGAAATGGCCGCCAAGGCCGGTGCGAAGCACCTGACTCTGGCGTACCCGCTGGTGGGCCCCAACATCAAGCGCTTTGCCGCGTTGCAGGCCGCCTTCCCGGAGGTGGAGTTCTTTGCCATCGGCGATGACACGGAGCAGATCCGCAAGCTGGGCCAGACCTGCAAGGCCAATGTGCTGATGGATGTGGACATGGGCCAGCACCGCACCGGTGTGCCGCTGGATAAAGTGGAAGCGATGTACCGGGAGTGGAACACCCTGCCCGGCATCGTCATGCGCGGCATGCACTGCTACGACGGCCACCGCCACGAGAGCAGCGTGCAGGAGCGCGAGGTGGCTACCGCCCCTGTGGACAAGCAGATCGAGGAGATCAAGGCCCGCCTGAAGGCGGACGGCATCTGCTGCGAGATCCTGATCATGGGCGGCACCCCGTCCTTCCCGGTGCACGCCGAGATGACCGGAGAGTTTTTGAGCCCCGGCACCTGCGTCATTCAGGATGCAGGCTACCGCAAGGCTTACCCGGATCTGCAGTTCACCCCGGCTGCCGCCCTGCTCACCCGCGTGGTGAGCCGCCCCAGCCGCGACACCTTCACACTGGATCTGGGCTGCAAGGCCGTGGCCACCGATCCCCAGCCGGAGCGCGCGGAGATCGTGGGCATGGAGTATGCCCGCACCGTGATCCAGAACGAGGAGCACTGGGTGGTGCGTGTGCCGGAAGAGCACATCGCCGACATCCCGCCCATCGGGACCGAGCTGTTTGCCATCCCGACTCACGTCTGCCCCACCAGCGCCCTGTACCCGGCGGTCCCGGTGGTGGAAAACGGCGAGGTCACAGGCTGGTGGAAGGTCGCTGCGCGTGACCGCCGCCTGACCCTGTGAGAGAGTATCTGAGAGTTTTATAAGGAGTTGAATATGATGCTGAAAAGTCAGCAGGTCCGTTCCCTGTCCCCTGAGATGGACCCTCTGCGCATGGGCATGGGCTGGACGGTCGATGACCTGAGCAAGCCCCAGATCATGGTGGAGAGCACCTACGGCAACAGCCACCCGGGCTCCGGCCACCTGAATATCTTTGTGGAAGAGGCTGTCCGCGGCGTGAACGACCACGGCGGCAAGGCTGCCCGGTATTTTGCCACCGACATGTGCGACGGCATGGCACAGGGCCATGACGGCATCAACTACTCGCTGGCCCACCGCGAAGCCATCACCAACCTGGTGGAAGCACAGGCCAACGCCACCACCTTTGACGGCGGTGTGTTCATTTCCAGCTGCGACAAGGCCATGCCCGCCATGCTCATGAGCATCGGCCGCATGAAGGACATGATGGCAGCCATCGTGGTCACCGGCGGTGTCATGGAGGCGCACGACCTGCCCGCCAAGTACACCGAGAACGACCCCGGCTGTGCCATCAACGAGCTGCTCACCCTGGAGCAGATCGGCAAGTTCAGCGCACAGTACGAGCGCGGCGAGATCCCGGCCGAGCAGCTGACCTACTACAAGCAGCACGCCTGCCCCAGCTGCGGCGCCTGCTCCTTTATGGGCACTGCCTCCACCATGCAGGTCATGGCCGAGGCTCTGGGCCTGATGCTGCCCGGCACCGCTTTGATGCCGGCCACTGCCCCCGAACTGAAGCAGGCTGCCTACGACGCCGGTGCACAGCTGATGAAGCTGGTGGAAGCCGGTGTCACCGCAGGCGATATCGTGGATATGCGCAGCTTTGAGAACGCCATCATGGTCCATGCGGCCATTTCCGGCTCCACCAATGCCCTGATGCACATCCCCGCCATTGCCCACGAGTTCGGCTTCGAGATCGACGCCGACACCTTTGACCGGATGCACCGCGGCGCACACTACCTGCTGAACATCCGCCCCGCAGGCGACTGGCCCGCACAGTATTTCTACTATGCAGGCGGCGTGCCCCGCATCATGGAAGAGATCAAGTCCATGCTGCATCTGGATGCCAAGACCGTTACCGGCAAGACCCTGGGCGAGAACCTGGAGGAGCTGAAGAAGAACGGCTTCTACGAGCACTGCGATGCCCTGCTGGCCGAGAAGAGCAAGAAGATCGGCCGCGAGATCAAGCGCACCGACATCATCCGCAGCTTCGACGAGCCCATCGGCACCAATGGTTCCATCGCCATCCTGCGCGGCAACCTGGCCCCGGAAGGCTGTGTCATCAAGCACACTGCCTGCCCCAAGGCCATGTTCAAGGCGACCCTGACCGCCCGCCCCTTCGACTGTGAGGAGGACGCCATCGACGCCATCCTCCACGGCCGCATCCACCCGGGCGATGCCGTGTTCATCCGCTACGAAGGCCCCCGCGGCAGCGGTATGCCGGAGATGTTCTACACCGGCGAAGCCATCTGCTCCGACCCGGCCCTGGCTTCCAGCGTGGCCCTGATCACCGACGGCCGCTTCTCCGGCGCAAGCCGCGGCCCCGTCATCGGCCATGTCAGCCCTGAAGCCGCTGCAGGCGGCCCCATCGCACTGGTGGAAGAGGGCGATATCATTGAACTGGACGTGGAGGCCCGCCGCCTGGAGATCACCGGTGTGAAGGGCGAGCACAAGACCCCCGAAGAAATGGACGCCATTCTGGCAGAGCGCAAAGCCAACTGGAAAGGTTTTACAAGCAAATACACCCATGGCCTGCTGAAGCTGTATAGTCAGCACGCAGTCAGTGCCATGAAGGGTGCTTACATGGAGTAAGGAGTGTAAAAACTATGGCAGAAGCAAGAAGTCTGGCCGATATCAAACTGGATAACGCTTACAAGTTCGGCGCTGGCCGTTACCTGCAGGAAGCAGGGGCCCTGAACCTGCTGGGCGGCGAGGTGGCACGTCTGGGCAAAAAGGCCCTGGTCATTGCCGGCCCCCGCGCCTGGGCAGCCACCGAAGGCAAGGCAGAAAAGAGCCTGAAGGATGCCGGTGTGGAGTTTGAACTCTCCCTGTACCCGGATCAGAACACCTACGAGCGCGCCAAGGAGCACGCCCTGCAGGCCCTGACCACCGGCTGCCAGGTCATTGTGGGCATCGGCGGCGGCCGCATCATGGATCAGGCCAAGGCTACGGCACACTTTGCAGGCGACCTGCCCATCGTGGAGGTGCCTACCTCCATTGCCACCTGCGCGGCATTTGCCCCGCTGAGCGTCATGTACACTGCCGAGGGTGCTTCCCTGGGCAGCCTGCGCTATGACCACGAGGTCAACGCCATCGTCATGGACATGGACGTGATCTGCAAGGAGCCCCCGCGCTACGCAGCCAGCGGCATCATGGACGGCATGGCCAAGATGATCGAGATCCAGAACGGCCGCAGCGAGATCCTGCTGGACGATGTGAGCATCGGTCTGTTCACCGCTTACACCATCGCCGAGATGGCTTACCATGTTTACGAGAAGGAGGCCCATCAGGCCTGCCATGACATTGCCGAGGGCAAGCTGACCAAGGCCGTGGAGGATATCGCTTACCTGAACGTTGCCGTGGCCGGCATCGTCAGCGGCGTGAGCAAGGGCTTTGGCCAGACCGCTCTGGGCCACGAGACCTACGAGCTGGTGCGCACCCACTTCACCCAGGAGGCAAAGCCCTACCTGCACGGTGAGATCGTGGCCATCGGCGACTGCCTGCAGCTGGCCTTCAACGGCCATCCGGAGCAGGTGGCACCCTTCCGTGCCTTTATGCGCAGCATGAACATGCCCCTGACCCTGGAGGACATCGGCATCGACCCGAACTCCCCCAAGATGGAGAACCTGTTCCAGGATCTGTTCCACAGCCCCTTCATGGAGCCCACCGCAGAAAATGAGGCACGCCTGCGCAAGGCCATGCACTATCTGTCTGCAGACTGATCCCCGCAGCATTCCCTGAACCGCAATGACAGCGCCCCCTGAACCGTCTCGGACGGCGCAGGGGGCGCTGTTTTGTCTTTTTGGCACAAAGAAGCCCCGAAATCCTCTTTTCCTTTTGTGGTTTTTCCGCTATACTAGAGGTGCAGGAATTCCAATGGTACAAGAAGGTCATCGCATCCAACGGCGAGGATCTGGACTGAACCTGAAATTGCAGACGCTGCCGGGCGTTCCCGGTGTGAGGGCTCCGCTTCGGCGGGGTCCTTTGCGTTCGGTCCGGCAGGTTTTGGACGAATCGGCTGAAAAACAGCAAAATTCGGTCAGAATGTGCTAGAATGCTGGACAGCATCCTGTGAATTGTGGTAGAATTGCAATAGAATGCGTGGAAGCGCAAAACCGATGCTGCGCGGTGAACGCAGCAAAGATGAAAGATGAAAGAGGTCGTTTGTGATGAAGATCATTCGTGCAAAGGATTACGCAGACATGTCCCGCAAGGCGGCAAACATTATTTCCGCACAGGTCATCATGAAGCCCAATTGCGTGCTGGGTCTGGCCACCGGCGGAACCCCGGTGGGGGCCTACCAGCAGCTGGTGGAGTGGTACAACAAGGGCGACATTGATTTCTCGGAGGTCACCACCGTGAACCTGGACGAGTACCGCGGCCTGCCCAAGGACCACCCGGAAAGCTACTGGAGCTTCATGCACCGCCACCTGTTCGACCACGTCAACATCAACCCCGCCCGCATCAACCTGCCGGACGGCACCAACCCCGATGCGGACGCAGCCTGCGCCCAGTACAACCAGATCATCCACAGCGTGGGCGGCATCGACCTGCAGCTGCTGGGCATCGGCCACGACGGCCACATCGGCTTCAACGAGCCGGGCGAGGCTTTTGAGCTGGAGACCCACTGTGTGGACCTGACCCAGGAGACCATCGAGGCCAACAAGCGCTTCTTTGACGGCAATGTAGACCTGGTGCCCAAGCAGGCCTACACCATGGGCATCAAGACCATCATGCAGGCCCGTAAGGTGCTGATGGTGGTCAACGGCACCGGCAAGGCCGAGATCGTGAAGAAAGCCTTCTTCGGCCCGGTCACCCCGGAAGTGCCCGCCAGCATCCTGCAGATGCATCCCGACTTCATCCTCGTGGGCGACGAAGAGGCCCTGAGCCTGATCTGATCGGTTCCCCAAAGCATGTTTCTGCCGCCGCACGGCCCTGCCACCGTGCGGCGGTTTTTTTCTGAGCAGGGGAATTGTAACGCGGCAAAAAATACAGTATACTGGAACAAAAACCACCACGAGGGAGGGGCGGCCGATGTTCAGCGAAGAGATGATCTGCAGCCTGAATGATCTGGAGCTGGAAGTTTATAAGTATGTTGTGCGGAACGCGGACAAGGTGTGCTATATGCGCATCCGGGAGTTTGCGGATGCCGCCCATGTGTCTACCTCCACCATCCTCCGGTTCTGCAAAAAGGCGGGCTGCGACGGCTACGCGGAGTTCAAAATCCGGCTGCGCCAGCATCTGGAACAGGCAAAGCAGCCGCCGGTCAAGGACGATGTGTCGGAGGTCATCGACTTTTTGAAAAAGACCTGCTCGGCGGAGTTTGAGCAGAAGCTGGACATGCTGACCAGGGTCATTTTTCAGGCCCGGCACATCTTTTTTGTAGGCAGCGGTATGTCCGGCATCGTGGCCAAGTACGGGGCACGCTATTTTTCCAGCATGGGCAAGTTCTGCCTGTACATCGACGAGCCCCATTACCCCACCGAGAGCCGATTCGTGGAAAATTCGCTGGTGATCGTGTTTTCAGTGTCCGGCGAGTCCCGCGATACCATCGGCCATGTGATGCGCTTCAAGGAGCAGAACTGCCAGATCCTCAGCGTGACCAACACGGAAAACTGCACCATCGCAAAACTCTCGGACTATAATCTGGCCTATTATGTCACCTACGAGCGGCTGGGAGTCTACGATGTGACGACCCAGCTCCCGGCCATGAGCATTGTGGAGCGGCTGGGCAAAAAGCTCTACCGCTACACTTCCGAGGGCCCGGCGGCCATCTGAAAAAGCAAAAAATAAAAAACAGGGCGTTACCCGAAAAAAACAAGTGCAAAAAAACGGCACTTGTTTTTTTATGCCCAGAAACTGCTGACAAACCACCTGCCTGCGTCTATAATGGACGCATCAGAAGTACTTCGACCGGAAATTGGATGACTTGAAAAGGTAAAGGAGAAACAATCATGGCAAAAGATTATGCTGCGATCTCCAAAAAGATCGTGGAGAACATCGGCGGTGTGGAGAACATTGCCAGCGTGACCCACTGCATGACCCGCCTTCGCTTTGTGGTGAAGGACGAGAGCAAGATCAACGACGCAGCCGTCAAGGCAACCGACGGCGTGATGGGCGTCGTGAACCAGGGCGGCCAGTACCAGATCATCATTGGCAACCATGTGGAAGAGGCCTACAACGAAGTGCTCAAGATGGGCGACTTCGGCGAGGCAAGCCAGGTGGCCCGCGGCGAGAAGAAGGAGCCCCTGACCCTGAAGAAGGTGGGCAACAACATTCTGGATGCCATCGTGGGCACCATGTCCCCGCTGATCCCCGCCATCATCGGCGGCTCCATGGTCAAGCTGCTGGTCATGCTGCTGGGCATGGTTGGTGTGCTGTCGGCCGACGGCGAGACCTACAAGATCCTGAACACCATCGGTGACGCAGCCTTCTACTTCCTGCCGGTGATGGTGGCCGCTTCTGCTTCCAAGAAGTTCAACACCAATATGTTCATCGCCATTGCCATTGCAGGCCTGATGCTGCACCCGGATTTCCGCACCATGATGGAGGCAGTCACGGTCGGCGACACCGCCGCACACTTCCTGGGCATCCCGGTGGTGGGCGTCAAGTACACCTACACCGTCATCCCGGCCCTGTGCATGACCTGGATCCTGTCTTACATTGAGCGTGCCATCGACAAGATCACCCCGGCTGTCACCAAGAACTTCCTCAAGCCCATGCTGATCTTCCTCGTTGCTGCTCCCATTGCAATCATCGTGGTCGGCCCGGTCGGCATCATGATCGGCGAGGGCATCTCCGCATTCGTCTACTTCGTGCAGGCTAAGCTGGGCTTCCTGGCTGTGGGCATCATGGGCGCCCTCTGGCCCCTGCTGGTCATCACCGGCATGCACCGCGTGTTCACCCCCACCATCCTGCAGACCATCTCCGAGACCGGCATGGAGGGCACCGTTATGCCCTCTGAGATCGGTGCAAACCTGTCCCTGGGCGGCGTGTCCCTGGCCGTTGCCTTCAAGACCAAGAACAGCGAGCTGCGCCAGACTGCTCTGGCCGCTGCTTCCTCTGCTCTGATCGCCGGCACCACCGAGCCCGCCCTGTACGGCGTGGCCGTGCGCCTGAAGCGCCCTCTGATCGCTTCCCTGATCACCGGCTTTGTCTGCGGCTGCCTGGCCGGCATGGCAGGTCTGGCCAGCCGTTCCATGGTGTCGCCCAGCGTGCTTACCGGCGTGCAGTTCATCGACCCGGCCAACCCCGGTGTGAGCATCGCCTGGATCGCCGGCATCTCGGTGCTGTCCATCGTGCTGTCCTTTGTGCTGACGCTGGTGATCGGCTTTGAGGATCTCCCGGAAGAGGAGTGATCCCCATGTCTGATTACAAACTGCCCGAAAATTTTCTCTGGGGTGCTGCCATTGCGGCCAATCAGGCCGAAGGCGCTTACAACGAGGGCGGCCGCGGCCTGAGCAACATCGACATGATGCCCCACGGTGTCCACCGCATGGAGGTCAAGCTGGGCGGAACGCCCCACCCGACGCTGCAGGCAGGGGAGTATTACCCCAGCCACACCGGCGTGGACTTCTACCACCATTACAAAGAGGACATCGCCCTGATGGCAGAGCTGGGGCTGAAGGTGTTCCGCACCTCCATCTCCTGGTCCCGCCTGTACCCCCGCGGCGATGAACGGACCCCCAACCCGGAGGGCGTGGCCTTTTACCGCAATGTGTTCCAGGAGTGCCGGAAGTACGGCATTGAGCCGCTGGTCACCCTGTGCCACTTTGATATCCCCATGGGTCTGGTGGAGCAGTACGGCTCCTGGCGCAGCCGCAAAACGCTGGAATGCTTTGCCCGCTACGCCGAGACCTGCTTCAAAGAATACTCCGGCCTTGTGCACTACTGGCTTACCTTCAACGAGATCAACATCCTGCTGCACAGCCCCTTCTCCGGGGCAGGCATCGCCTTCCAGGAGGGCGAGAACCGCAGCCAGGTGATCTATCAGGCGGCCCACCATGTGCTGCTGGCCAGCGCCACGGCCACCCGCCTGGCCCACCAGTACGACCCCGCCAATCAGGTGGGCTGCATGCTGGCCGGCGGCAGCTTCTACCCCTACTCCTGCAACCCGGAGGACGTCTGGGAGTCGGTGCAGAAGGAGCAGGAAAACCTGCTCTTCATCGACGTGCAGGTGCGGGGCCGCTACCCCGGCTACGCCCGCAAGCTGTTTGCGGAAAAGCAGGTGCAGCTGCACACCGAGCCCGGCGATGACGCCCTGCTGCGGGAGAACACCGTGGACTTCATCTCCTTCAGCTACTATGCCAGCCGCTGCGTGGCGGCCAGCCTGGAGGGCAAGGCCGTGAACGACGGCAACGTGGTGCGCTCGGTGAAGAACCCCTATCTGCAGACCAGCCAGTGGGGCTGGGCCATCGACCCGCTGGGCCTGCGCATCACCATGAACCAGCTGTACGACCGCTACCAGAAACCGCTGTTCCTGGTGGAAAACGGTCTGGGTGCCCACGACACGGTGGAGCCCGACGGCAGTGTCCACGATGATTACCGCATCGACTACCTGCGCCGTCACATCGAGGCGGTCAAGCAGGCCGTGTCCGACGGCGTGGACCTGATGGGTTACATCGCCTGGAGCGGCATCGACCTGGTGTCTGCCTCTACCGGCGAGATGAGCAAGCGGTACGGCTTCGTCTATGTGGACAAGCAGGACGACGGCACCGGTACGCTGGCCCGCAGCAAAAAAGATTCTTTCGATTGGTATCAGAAGGTCATCCGCTCCAACGGTGCAGACCTCTGAGCGTTTTCCTCCGTTTCATAAATGCAAAAAGCCGCCCCGCAGGCACCGGAAGTTCCGGCCTGCGGGGCGGCTTTTGCTGTGTGCGGTGCGCCGTGCGGCCGGTCAGCATGGCCGCAACAAGCCGTTTTATCAGGATTACTCCTTCCGTAAGGAGTACATGAGCGTGGGGAATCTGGTGCACAAGCACTCGTACCTGGATGCGGAAGCATAAGCCGAACACAACACGAAAGGGCCTCCCCGGAATGGGGAGGCCCTTTCTATGCGTTTACGACTTGACGTGGATCGCGTTGGAAGGGAAAAGCATCAGTGCTTTTCCTTGTACTTGAGGCTGGCGAATGCGCCTGCGATGGTCAGCAGCATGCCGCTGAATGCCATGCCCAGAGCGGCCATCCAGTTCACGCCGGTCTGCGGCAGTGCATCCTGCACAGCGGGCAGGACCGCGTCAGACGGCAGGACCGGAGCGTCCGGGGTGGCGTCCTGCACGGGCGGCAGCTCGGGGGTCTCCGGGGTCACGACTTCGTCCGGGGTCTCATCCTCCACAGGGCCGTCCGGGGTATCGGGATCCACCGGCGGGACGATGACCGTCTCTTCGCCGTTCACGGTGACCGTGCGGGTCTCGATGGTGGTGTAGTCGTACTCCACATGAGCATCGGTGGTGGTCACGGTCTCCTTGGACACTGGCGTGGTGTCCACCTTTTCCGTGGTGCGGTGGGTGTAGGAAACTTTGCCCTCATCGTAGCTGGTCTCGCCCTTGCCGGAGAACATCTTCTTTACCAGCTGGGTAAAGGTCTTGTACTTGCCGGTGCCGGTACCCTGGACGCCCTGGCTTTCGGAGGAGGTGTAGTTGTCGGTGTGCTGGTAGGAAACGTTGTAGGTAAAGCTGCCTTCCTCCTCGTAGCCGCTGCCCAGATTCTGGGTCGTGGTCACAGGGGTGCTGGTGTGCTTGGCGTCCAGCTGCAGGCTCTTGTTCTCCAGGCTCTGGGTGGAGCGGACGGCCAAAGGAGCCCAAAGGGTCTTGATGCTGGACTGGGTCTGGCCAACCACCTTGCCCTCGCTGACCTGCACCAGGTCGCTGATCATCAGATCGTAGCCGCCCACATAGCCCCAGGTGCCATTCTGACGCTTGTAGGTGCTGTTGACGCAGGTGTTGGCGTCTCGGGTCATGTAGCCGTAGGAGGTCATCTCGGCAGTCTTGGTGTAGACCTGGTAGCTGGTGTAATCCACAAAGGTGCCGGGGGAGGTGATGGGCACCACATAGGTGCCGAGGATCTCCTCCCTTTGCTTCTTGTTGAGGGTCTGGTAGCTTTCGTTAGTGCGTCCAACAGCCTTTAAGTAGGCGTTAACGGCTTCTTCCTCGGCAAACCAACCGGAAAACTCGGTAATGGTGCCATCGTCATTCTTGAGCGCATCATAGGCCACGGTGCCGGTGAGCTTGTAGAAGGCACTCTTCTCGGGGTTATTGTTTTTGCCATCGAGGCGGTCATACTCGTAGTGATAGCCCTTGCCGTCCTCAGTGTCCTTGGAGATGTGCTTCTTCAGGCCCACGGTCGTGTTGCCATCGCCCTTTACCAGTTTATCAGCGTCGTAGTTCCATTCCAGCTTCTGGTTCTTGGCAAGAAGCACGCAGTCGGTCTGGGTCACGTTGCCGTTCTTATCCGGCAGTTTGTCCATCTTGGCACCGGAGGCCAGGTCCAGGTGGGTGATGTCGTCTCTCTGCTCCAAGTCTTTTGGCTTTCCATTCCAGTACGTGGGAGGCTCCTTGGGGTTGTGCGTGAGAGACTCGCCAGAGTAGTAGTTGTTCAGTGTCTCCTCATACTTGGTGCCCTGGTTCACGGTCACTTTTGTCGTTTTTGCCTCATCAGCCTGGGCGTTCAGGGCTTTGATGAGGGCCTCCTTAGACATATTTTCGTGGGACACAGCCGTGGTAAAGTGCTTGATGATCTCCTCTTTCTGGGTCCCGATGTCCGTGATCTTCAGGTCGCCGATCCAAAGCTCCTCGCCGTCCTTCAGCTGAATGGATTCTACCTTCTTCTTCAGCTCTTGGTACAGCTTTTCCTGTGCTTCCTTTAGGTCGGCGTCGGTCTTTATGGTCTCTGTCACAGAGACGGCGTCACTGACCGATTTGTCGATCTTCAGGGTCTTTTTGCTCAGGTTGCTGTAGTCGATGGTAACGGTGCTGCCATCCGCCTTCTTGTAGGTGGCGGTATTGGTCGTGGTATCCAAAGTGATCTGGCCATTAGATTCCGGGAATTCCTTAGCCAGCATAGCCTTGATGGTATCGTCGTCCAGAGACTTATCTTCCCCAAGGGTAAAGGTGTAGGTGACGGTCTTGCCGTTCTCCTCCTTGGTGGCGGTGTAGGTGCCGTCGGCGTTCTGCTTTAGGTTCTTGTAGATTTGGCCGTCCTTGGTCTTGAGGGTAGTGCCCTCCAGGGTCCAGGTGTCGTCTACTAGAGTTTGGTTAAGGGTTTCCTTCGTCGTCTCGGTCTTGGAGGTCTTGGTCTCCACGGTCCAGGTGGTTTTGGTAATCTCGTTGAAGGTGGAGCTGTTGATCTTGTAGCCCTCTTTCTGCAACTCCTCGACCGATTTGTGCTCTGCCTCGGCAAGAGCCTTCCAAGCGGCGGCTTCCTTTTCTGCATCGGTGAGGGTGACAGCTTCGTTCTTGAAGGTGTAGATGGTCTCGGTGGTGCTGCCGTCGGGGTTCTTGGTGGTCACGGTGTAGACCTTGTCACCATTGGCATTGGTGGATTCCACTGCGCCTTCGGGGATATCGGGCCTCTTGGCAGCGTGTTCACCGGGCTGGATGGTCCCGGAGGCCGTATAGGTGCCGCTCTCGCCCTTCTTGGACCAGGAGATGGTGCCGTTGGTGACGTAGGCGGTGCCGGTCACAGTGGTCTCCTTCACGTCCTCGGCGTCCTTGCCGTTCACGGTGGTATCGGAGGGCTTCGAAACGGTCTGGCTGCTGGTGATCTCGGCTCCCTTATACTGGAAGGTATAGGTGATGGTCTGGCCGTCTTGTTCCCGGGTAACGGTCAGGGTGCCGCCTGCAAGGTCAATGTCCTTCAGGTCATCCTCAGTGAGCTCAATATGATTCTGCTGGGCAGCATTCCGCAGGGCGTCCTTGATGGCTTCGGTCTTGGCGGCGGTTTCGGCTTCGTCCTTTCCGCTCACCTGGCCGGGGGTCTTGGTGACCTCAGTGACCTCCACGGTGTAACTCAAAGTCTTGCGGACGGCTTCCATCTGGTCAAGGTTCAGCTTTTCGCCCTTGTAGTAAACGCCGTTGTCATCGGCGGTAAAGCCCTCGCCCAGACGCTCGGCCAACTGCGCATGGGTGAGCGGCTTGGTGTTTTCCGTTTTCTTGACTTTATAGGTATATTCCTTGCCGTCCACGTTTTCCGTATAGACATACTCGCCGGTAATGTTGTTATAGTACTCGTCCTTGAGCATTTCGCCCAGCTTCTCCGAAGAAATCTCGATGACATCCGTCTTGGTCTCGTCGGTGTTCTTGGCAGTGATGCTTGGCAGTTCAACCTTGGTGGTCAGGTCCTTATCATCAACATCCACAGTGCCCTTTTCCACCTTGAGCACCAGCGTGGTCTCGGTGCGGGTCTTGACCGAGTTGCCGGTGATCTCGTAGTAGGTAACGCGGGTGACGGTGTTGCCGTTCTCGTCGGTAGAGGTCTCTTCCTTTTTCAGGGTATAGGTGGTGTTGCCCTCGTCGTCGGTCTTTTTCTCCACGCCGCCCTCGGGGACATCCAGCAACTTGGCGATGTCCTCGGCGGCCATCTCCTTTTCTTCGGTCGGGCTGGTCTTTTTCAGGGTCAGCTCCTTGGAGTTGCCGTCCTCGGCGGGCTCGACCTTGTCCACAGTGTAACCGCCCAGCTTGTCATCCTTATCGGTGCCCCAGCCCGGACGCACGTCCTTGCCAAGCTCGTCGTCGAGGTTGATCTCTTCGCCCTTCTTGGTATCGGTGATGGTGGTGGAGGAATCGGCCTTGCCGGTGCCGGTGGTGGTCGTAGTCTCGGTGCCGGTGGTCTCGGTGGGGGTGGTGATGGTGGTGTTGCCGTCCTCGTCCTTGCCCACCACGGGGTCGCCCTTCTTCACCTCGGCGTCGGGGTCCACAACGGTGGTGCTGGAAGAGCTGTCGGGGGTCTCTTCCTTGGTGGCCTCGCCGATCTTGCCGTCCTCGCCGGTGGCGTCGTCCTTCTTACTGTTGTCGATCACGTCACCCTTCACATAGGTGCCGTCGGGGTTCTCAGTCTCGTCCGTCTCGCCGGAGCCCTCAGAGCCGTCGGTTTCGCCGTCCTTACCGGATTCGCCGGGCTCTTCCGGCTTCTCAGCAGGTTTATAGTCAATGATGATGTCATCGGTCTTGGTGCCGGGGCCGAACGCGGGGGCCTGATCATCTTTCTTGGCCTCTTCGTTCATCCGGGGGGGGGGTAAACTCCTCCTGCTCTCCGGCTTCCTCCTGCTTTTCCCCTTCCTCAGCGACGGGGGCGGGCGTGGAACTCTCGACTACAGGTTCGGCCTGCGGGGCAGCGTTATCCTCGACAGAGTCGGGGCCTTCCACAGCATGGGCGGCCATGGGCTGTGCAGCGACACAGGCGGTCAGGGCTACGGACATGGCAGCGAGTTTCAGTTTTTTATTCGTCATGATTGATGGCTCCTTTCAAATGGTGTCAAGCCTTTTACGCATTACCACTGTCCCATAGGATGGACATATTTCGAGGCTTGCTATCCTGCTTCCTTTATACCATTTTCTGGTGCAGGTTGTCAAGAAAAAATGTGTAGAAACGCATGATTTGTGAAAATATTCCAAAGCTTGAATTGGATATTTTGCACAAATCACAAGAATTTGTTGCAGAAAAAAGAGAAACTGTTGCGGATGTGAAATGATGCGGTTGCGGTACTGGTGCAGAGTGTGCGGATTGTTGCGGAAAACCACTTTTTGAGGGACGGAATTTCTGGCAAAGAACCGGCTGGAATTTCTCCTGCCGCCCTGCTGCAGACGAAAAAAGGCCCCCGGAAACCTGCGTCTCCGGGGGCCTTGCCCTCTACCTTATATAGGGCAGTCGGCGATCACTGCTTCTGCTTCAGCCGGGCCATGTAGCTGTCGGCGGCCACGGCGGCAGCGGTGAAGCTGTTGTTCTTCCACCAGTTGATCAATGCGGCCACGGTGGTGATGCCGGCGGTGACCAGCTGCTCCACGGTGGTGCTCTCGATGGGCAGCACGGGCTTGCCCATTGCGCTCAGCACCTGATTGGTCAGGGCCAGCAGGAGCACAGCGGTGCGGGCCAGGGTAGCGGCGGAGATCTTGTTGCTCAGTTCCATAAATCAGTTCCTCTCTTTCATTCGTTCGTGGTTCTCAAGGTCGGCGATGCGGTGGTTGGCCACCTTCATCTGCTCTTCCAGAATGGGCACGCGGCGGGCGAAATTGTTGTGCTCGCGCACCTCGCGGGTCAGCTCTTCCAGCTTGGTGTCGGTCACGGCCTGACTGCGGCTGTTGGCGATCAGCACCCCGATCAGGGTCACGGCACCGGCGATCAGGGCGGACAGGATGCTTTCCATTGGGTTCACCTCCTTCTTAACCTGTCCAGCGGCTTTTGGCGGGGCGGGTGTCCACATGCACCCAGCCCACAGCCCGTCCGGCCCGGGGCGGGTACCGGCCGATGCCGCCGGTGCCGGGCAGGCAGGTCTCTGCATAGGCGGCCAGCTGTTCCACCGGGATGCCCTGCACCCGGATGTCGGCAGCGCGCCCATACAGATGCTGGCTGTAGGCGGCCCCGCCCACGGATTTGTTGTGGGCGGCGGTGCGGTAGCCGCTGGTGATGACTACGGGGCGGCCGAAGTGGTCGCGGATCTTCTGCAGCAGGGCGGCAAGGCTGCTGTCCACGAACACGGGATCCGAGCCATCTTTGCAGGCAAACTCGGCCACGGTGAAGTTTGCGCTCAGCTTCCGGGTGCCGTCCCGCGTGCGGGACCAGGCTTCAAGCATCGGCTTCCACCTCCGCCAGCAGAGCTTCCACGGTGCTGCGCAGACGGGCGGGCACCTCGTCCAGCGTCTTGATACCCTTGCGGATCAGGGCTGCATAAATTTTCGCCATCAATTTTCCTCCTTTTCTTCGTACAGCTCGCACAGGGCCACCTGAAGATCGGTGACACTGCTCTCCACGGCGGTCACCTGCGTCAGCAGGTCGGCAAGGGTGGGGTAGTGGTAGCCGTCAATCCAGAGTTCCAAAGGGAACACTGTTTTGTATGGATAAACAACATGAAGGATGCCGTTTGTTTGGAATGTGATTGTAAAATTGATGTTACAGTCATAAGTTGTCGTGCCACCGCGTGCAATGCTTTTTTCAGTGTTATTATCGTAGCTGTTGTACTTGCCTTTGGTAATGCATATCTTATCAACATTGCCTGGAATCTGAACATCCCAAGTTGTGAATTTGTTAGGAGACGTCACATGGGTGTTCCACACCAGTCGCGCCTCCGACTTTACCGCCACGGCGGCAGCGATCTTATCATTGAGGGTCTTGCCGCTGATGGTGCCGTCCTCGTCCACGTCCAGATAGTCGCCCACCTTCACGCCGCCCAGCTGGTCTGCCGCAGCGGGCGGCAGGGTGTAAGGCGTGCCGAACTTGGCGTCGGCCTCCAGCCGGGTATAGTAGGCGGTCAGGTCGGCACCCAGCGTGCGCAGGGCGGCCGTCTTTTCCGCACCGGTCCACCCGGCGGCAGTGCTGGCGGTGGTGAGCGCTTTTTTCACGCCGTAGGGCAGCAGGGCCGGGGTGAGCGGCGCAAAGCCGTCGGTCATGCTGTCCAGCTGCTCGGCGGAGGCAGGCACAAGGGTCAGGGTGGCGTCCTCCCGCACAGCCACGCCGTATTGCGGGTCGATGCGCACCGGGCCGGGGGTCTTTGCGTCCGGCAGGGTGCTGCTGCGCACATAGGGCGTCAGGTCGGGCGGGGGCGTAGTGTCGGTGAGCAGGGCACCGGTGTCGGGGTTCACGCTCAGAACCCGCAGCAGGGAGCCGGCTGCCGGCTGCGCAGGCCGGGGCAGGGCACCCACGTCCTGCGCACGCAGGACCACTACACCGCTTTTGCCGTTCACGCTCAGTACCTGACCGTCTGCCGGGGCCAGCTCTTCGGCGCGGGCGGCAGCAGCCTCGGCCCGGGATGCACACCCGGCCGCCGCGGTGCTGCTGGTGCTGGCCTGCCGGGCAGCAGTCTGTGCCTGTGCGGCACTGGAAGTGCAGCGTTCGGCGCTGGCCGAGGCGCTCTGGGCCGCCGTGGCGGCTGTGCTGGCACTTTCCAGCACGCGGGCCACGAACTGCTCGTACAGGGTGGGCGGCAGGTCCTCGGAGCCGCCGTCGGTGGGCAGGGTGGCATAGGTGTCGTACCGGCCGGGGCGGGTGTAGGCGGTGTAGCCGGAGCCGCTCACGGCGGCCAGCATCCACTGCCCACCGGTGCAGCCGGTGAGGCGGCGGTCCACCGTCACGCAGGCATCGCCGTCCAGCGGCACCGGGGCCAGCTGGGTGCCGTCGCTGCGGCGCAGGTACAGGGCAATGGCGCAGTCGGCCCAGCTTTCGGGCAGCTGGAACTGCAGCCGGTCCACGCCTTCTGCATTCTGTGCGCCCAGGTGCAGGCGGCTGGGCTGCGGCAGGAATTCGGTGCCGCCGCAGGCTCGATGAATGATTTGGATCTTCATGGTTTTGACCTTCCTTTCCGGTTTTTTATTTGATTGTACGCCGGGGCGTGCGGCAGCAGAAGTGTGTTCTTTTTCTCCGCAGATTTCTGGGCTTCGGCATTTTGCCGGAGGGGTGTTTTTGGGGGTAATTCGGGGGCAATTCCGGGTGCGGAAAATGCCCGGCGGCGGGCCTGATTTTGTGCAGAAAACTGCGGTATTTGGCCGCTTGTTTCCGTGCGAGAGGGCCGGAAACGGGTCGTTCCGGGGCGTCCGGGACGGATGCAAATGTTAAAAATTCATGAACAGAACGTAGACGAAAAAAGGCGAAAAATCCGGAGGAAATAACTTAAAAAACAATATTTTGCAGGAAACACTGTTAAAATTGCACAAAAAAGAATGTCGAGTATCTAACAAAGTGGAAACGCCCGATTTGACAAATCGGCTCCGGTCTGGTAAGATAATACCGCGCAACGGAGCAACGGACGTTGCAGCGTTTAAATTTTATCTGGATGAAGTGAAATGCCGTCTGAGCGGACGGTACGGTGCAGGCAATGGGGGCCTGTGCCGGGGGACGGAGCAATGTCCCGTTGGAACGGATTCCGACGCAATACGATGCTTGGCTTCCACAGCCGGAAAAGCATCGTATTTGATTGTGGAGCCCCTGGTGCTCCGCAGTCCCGGCGGCCGGGGTGCAATGCAGCATCCGCGGCCGCACCAAAAACAAGAAGAGAGGAGTTGTCTCGTATCGCTTCCGTAAACTTGAAAAAAGCATCCTCGGGCTGCAGATCTGCAGTCTCTTCCCGCGTGCTGGCGTTTTGTGTCATGGTCGTGTGCCTTGTGGCTACCCTTGGTGTGACCGCTGCGAATCTGCGGCTGACCTACGTCACCGACTCCAATGGGGCCAAGCAGGTGATCCTCACCTCTGCAACCGACCCCGCAAAGGTCATGAGCCTTTCCGGCATCCAGTCCGAAGAGGGCGACCAGGTCTATTACACGGCGTTCAGCGGCAACCTTGCCACCCTGAACATTGAGCGCGCATTCTCGGTGAACATCCAGGCCGACGGCCAGACCTACCCGGTGAAGATGGTGTACGGCACTGTGGCCGATGCCTTGCAGCGCGCCGGCATCACCCTGGAGGGCGATGACTACACCGAGCCTGCCCTGGACCGCCTGGTGACCGCAGGCACCCAGATCGTGGTGCACCGCGTGGACTATCAGGACCGCGTGGAAACGCAGGCCATCCCCTATGATACCGAGTATGTCTATACCAGCCTGTACTTCCGCAACACCGGGCGCACCACCACCGTGCAGCACGGTGCCGAGGGCCAGCAGACCGTGACCACCCGCGACCGCTATGTGGACGGTGAGCTGGAGAACAGCATCGTGGTGGATTCCACCACCACCGTGCAGCCCACGAACCATGTCATCAAGACCTACGGCGCGGGCGCACCCGTCTCGCCCCTGACCGGCCCGGACGGCACCACCAATGCCCCTGCTTCCTACAGCAAGGTGCTCACCGGCAAGGCCACCGGTTATTATTCTAAAACCGGCAAGGGCTCTTCCGGCCTTGGCCTTGGCTACGGCACCGTGGCCGTGGACCCGGATGTGATCCCCTACGGCACCAAGCTGTACATCACTTCTACGGACGGAAAGTTCGTGTACGGCTACGCGGTGGCCACCGACACCGGCATCGCGGTGCAGAAGGGCCAGATCCTGGTGGACCTGTTCTATGAGACCTACGCCGAGAGCGTGATCAACGGTGCCATTCAGGTGAATGTGTATGTGGTGGGCTGACCGGTCCGCCGCATGACCCCCATAACAGAAAAGGACCCCGCAGAGCGGAGCATTTGTACGTTTCTCCCAAAAGAGAGAGGTGCAGAGGCTCCGCTTTTTTCATTGCATTGGTAAGATTCACGATAAATTTTGTAAAAAATTGGCGGGTGTGTATATAAGGGAGAAATATTGAAGAAAAGATTATGGGTATTTTTCCAGAAAAGGCCTTGAAAAACCGGTCGGAATTCTTTAATATAAAAGAGTAAAAAGCTACAGGTGCGCGTATGCGGACCTGTACGGGGAGGAGCAGTCTATGAAACCGACCGAAGAAAAGATTCAGGGCAATGCATCGGATCTGCCGGTGTATCTGTTCAAGCAGGGCAACAACTGCGAGGCCTATCGTTACTTCGGCGCACATCTGGAAACACGCGCAGGCGAGCCCGGCGTCGTGTTCCGCGTATGGGCACCGCACGCTGTGGCCATCAGCGTGGTAGGCGACTTCAACAGCTGGAAGCCCGGCAGCCACCCCATGCACAAGGTGGATGGGGATTCTGTGTGGGAATTGTTTATTCCTGGCATGAAGGAATTCGACGTTTACAAATACTGCGTGACCACGCGTGCAGGCGACCTTGTCTACAAGGCCGACCCCTATGCGTTCCACGCCGAGACCCGGCCGTCCAACGGCAGCAAGGTCTATGATATCTCCGGCTTTGCCTGGCACGATGAGGCCTGGCAGGCCGCCCAGAAGAAGGCCGATGTGATCAACGGCCCCGTGAACATCTACGAGATGCACGCCGGCAGCTGGAAGATGAAGGAGGGCGACAAGCCCTACAACTACGCAGAGCTGGCCGACCAGCTGATCCCCTACATCACCGAGATGGGTTACACCCATGTGGAGCTGCTGCCCGTGATGGAATATCCCTTCGACGGCAGCTGGGGTTATCAGGTCACCGGCTATTTTGCCCCCACCAGCCGCTACGGCACCCCCAAGGACTTCATGACCTTTGTGGATAAGCTGCACGCAGCCGGCATTGGCGTGATCATGGACTGGGTGCCTGCCCACTTCCCCAAGGACGAGTTCGGCCTGTACAACTTTGACGGTGAGCCCTGTTATGAGGACCCCAATCCCAAGCGCGGTGAGCACAAGGAGTGGGGCACCATGGTGTTCGACTTCGGCCGCAACGAGGTGCAGAGCTTCCTGATCTCCAGCGCACTGTACTGGCTGGAGCAGTACCACATCGACGGCCTGCGTGTGGACGCCGTGGCCTCCATGCTGTATCTGGATTACAACCGCAAGCAGGGCGAGTGGGAGCCCAACAAGGACGGCGGCAAAGAGAACCTGGAGGCCGTGGCTTTCCTGCGCAAGCTCAACAACACCGTGCTGGGCCGTCACCCCCACAAGTACATGATCGCGGAGGAGTCCACCGCCTGGCCCATGGTCACAAAGCCCGCTTCGGACGGCGGCCTGGGCTTCAACTTCAAGTGGAACATGGGCTGGATGAACGACATGCTCAGCTACATGAAGACCGACCCGCTCTTCCGCGCAGGCAACCACAACAAGGTGACCTTCAGCTTCTTCTATGCGTTCAGCGAGAACTTTGTGCTGCCCATCAGCCACGACGAAGTGGTGCACGGCAAGGGCAGCCTGATCAACAAGATGCCCGGCGAGTATGAGGCAAAGTTTGCCAACCTGCGCACCTTCTTTGGCTACATGATGGCGCACCCGGGCAAGAAGCTGCTGTTCATGGGTCAGGAGTTCGGCCAGTTTGCCGAGTGGAACGAGGCCAAGCAGCTGGATTGGATGCTGCTGGGCTACGACAAGCACACCGAGCTGAAGAACTATGCCAAGACCCTCAACGCTTTCTACAAGGACCACCCCGCTTTCTGGCAGGTGGACTATAGCTGGGAGGGCTTCCAGTGGATCGTGCCGGACGACTCCCAGCAGAGCGTCATCGCCTTCCTGCGCAAGGACACTGCCGGCAAGCAGATTTTGGTGGTGTGCAACTTCAACCCCGTTCTGCGCGAGGGCTACACCCTGGGCGCACCGGTGGCCGGCACCTACAAGGAAGTGCTGAACAGCGATGACGAAGCCTTTGGCGGCTCCGGTGCTGTCCACAACAAGCCCGTGCGGACCCACAAAAAGCCCATGCACGGTTTTGAGCAGAGCATCACCATCACCCTGCCCCCCATGAGCACCCTGTACTTTGAGGTGCCTACAAAGCGCACCGCCAAAACTGCAGCGGACAAGGCGAAAAAGCCCGGCAAAAAGACCACCAAGGCAGCCCCGGCAGAAAAGGCCGTGAAAAAGCCTGGCCGCAAACCCAAGGCTGCCCCGGAGGCCCCCACGGAAAAGGATGCAAAAAAGCCCGGCCGCAAGCCCAAGGCCGCCGAAGCTCCGGCAGAAAAGCCGGTGAAGAAACCCACCCGGAAGGCAAAGGCTGAGCCGGAACCGGCAGCAGAGGAAGCGCCCAAAAAGCGCGGCCGCAAACCCAAGGCAGCCAAAGAGTAACCCATCCGTTCTACACGATCATTTGTTGACGCTCATTTCCGAACAACGGAAATGTTAATGTTAAAGGGGAGAATAAAGCTATGGCAAAAGAAATTGTGGCAATGATCCTTGCCGGCGGACGTGGCTCGCGCTTGTACGCGCTGACACAGAAAACGGCAAAACCTGCAGTGTCCTTCGGCGGTAAGTACCGCATCGTGGACTTCCCGCTGTCCAACTGCGTGAACTCCAACATTGATACCGTTGGCATTGCGACTCAGTACCAGCCCCAGAAGCTGAACGAGTACATCGGCAACGGCCAGCCCTGGGATCTGGACCGTCTGCACGGCGGCGTGCACACCCTGCCCCCTTACGAGCAGGCTAAGGGCACCGACTGGTACAAGGGCACGGCAAACGCGATCTATCAGAACATCGGCTTCATCGACAGCTATGATCCCGAGTATGTGATTATCCTGTCCGGTGACCAGATCTGCAAGCAGGACTACGCAGACTTCCTGCGCTTCCACAAGGAAAAGGGCGCAGAGTTCTCTGTGGCCGTCATGGAAGTGGACTGGAAGGAAGCTTCCCGCTTCGGCCTGATGGTGGCCGACGAGAACGACCGCATCACCGAGTTCCAGGAAAAGCCCCCGGTACCCAAGTCCAACCTGGCTTCCATGGGCATTTACATCTTCAACTGGGATGTCCTGAAGAAGTATCTGGAAGAGGACGAGGCAGACCCCAACTCCAAGAACGACTTCGGCATGAACATCATCCCCGCCCTGCTGCGCGACGGCCGCAAGATGTACGCTTACCGCTTTGCCGGTTACTGGCGTGACGTGGGCACCATCGACAGCCTGTGGGAAGCCAACATGGAAGTGTTGGATCCCGAGAACTCCGGCATCGACATCTTCGACAAGACCTGGAAGATCTACAGCCGCAACCCCGTGCTGCCGGCTCAGAAGATCGGCCCCCGCGCCGTCGTGCAGGACTCTCTGGTCACCGAGGGCTGCAAGATCTACGGCACCGTCAAGCACTCTGTGCTGAGCGCAGGCGTCGTGGTGGAAGAGGGTGCTACCGTTGAGGACGCTGTCCTGATGGACGGCGTGGTCGTCAAGGCAGGTGCCGTGGTCAAGCGCTGCATCCTGGCAGAGGACGTTGTGGTCGGTGCCGGTGCAAAGGTCGGCGGCGACGGCCCCATCGCACATGTGGGCACCGGTCTGACGGTCGGTGCAGGCGCCACCGTCAAGGAGGGCGCAAAAGTGTTTGAATCCGTCAAGGAGGGCGTGGAAGTATGCTGAGACAGAACACCAATGCGTTGGGCATCATTTTCCCCAACAGCTATGACAATACCGTTCCGGAGCTGGTGACCGAGCGTGCAATGGCTTCGATCCCCTTTGCAGGCCGTTACCGCATGGTGGACTTTGTGCTGTCCAGCATGGCCAACTGCGGCATCTCCAACGTGTCCATCGTGGTGCGTAAGAACTACCACTCCCTGATGGATCACCTGGGCACCGGCCGTGAATGGGATATGGCCCGCCGTCACGGCGGCCTGAACATCGTGCCTCCCTTTGCAGAAA
>ENA-OWPB01001078-OWPB01001078.1-human-gut-metagenome-genome-assembly--contig:-NODE-1078-length-27575-cov-5.032958_pt1 | contig 27575 bp, 23 predicted proteins | sample MGYA00248260_ERZ651838 | MGnify/ENA primary metagenome ERZ651838 (study PRJEB26924, sample SAMEA4378304) | human gut metagenome | biome: human gut; feature: human-associated habitat; material: faeces...
ACTTGTTATTACTCACCACTTGCAGAAGTGGGAGTCTTCTCGACTGAGATAAATTCACCTCAAATCACATTGTATTTTTACAAATATTCCATCACTGAACTGTACTTAACTTCATACTGAGATAAAATACACCAATTAATACTAGATAAATGACCAACATCACCACCAACGGAATCAACCAGGTCACACTTCCCGATATATTCATAATCGATTCTGGTCTCATAGCCTCGATCCATGTAATTTTTTCATATTTTTCTGCCACCATACAATCTGACGCCAGTTTTCCAAGTACCTGCTGATAAATATAATTGATCATAAACGGCAAACAGATCAGCATGTATTTATCCCGAAAAGCAATTGCCACACCAATTCCAAACAGGCTGCCCATCATACCATAAAGGAATGCTCCAATCAGACGTTTCACAACTTCCGCCGCAAGCGTGCTTCCCATCAGATAAAACTCCTGTTCTTTCACTGGCAGCGTATTTAACGATGGAAAACGAATCACCATAAGCAACCCGAACACCGCATAACCGATCAGGAAAATAATTCCTCCAGCCAACGCTCCACCGCAAACCTTGGAAATACAATATCGCAATTTTCCGGATCTCATCAGCGCAAATCGGATTTGACCATTCTGCCTTTCCCCGGACAGTGAGATCATATATCCCAATGTCAGAAGCATCGGTGCAAATACGGTCAGCCAGCCTCCGATGCCTGCCCGCCACAATTCAAATGCAGTATGCGGAGTGTTAGTAACTTCTGGTCTTATCAGCAATGAAAAAATAGATATCTGACTGCCGCCAACGTTCATGTCTCCCGTTGCAGTCAGACACAAAGCGATAATTCCTGCCACACCAAGTAATAAATATGGCAAATGTAAAATTTTCTGTACTTCTATCCGTATGTTTCGCATCATAACATCTCACCCCCAAATTTTCCGTTCAGATATATTTTTTGGTAAGTGACTCTCCGTATACATTATTCAAGTCGAACTCACGTGAGACTTGGCGCGTGATTCTGGTCAGCGTAAGCTGACATATTCTTCTCAGAATCACTGCACTCTACACTTCTGTTTCATGTCTTTCTTTCTTGTTTTTATTATATAAAATCAATCTGTATTCTTTATGTACTCTGAAAATTTTTTTGAAATTTTCTCAATTTAAGCATAGAAAAACAGCTCCTATGTCACGCGACATAAGAGCTGCTTTCCTTTACTTATTCATTTTTTACCCAAACTTGCATTCCATAGATTCACAGAGTCTGACACGCCATTTCCGCCAAAACCCCATCAATCATCTGCAATCCATCTGCAATCTGTTCCTCTGTCAGCCCGCCATATCCCAGAAGCAAAATCGGATACTCCCGCTTCGGATTCTGACTGATGTAATACTCTGACAATCCATACACACGAATTTTCTGCTCTGCGCATTTCTGAATCACACCCTGCTCTGTCAGTGTCGTGCCAACTTCCACTAACAGATGCAAGCCGGAGTTTTCCCCCATGATATTTAACACCCATGGATACTTACGCAATTCTGCCAGCATAAAATCATGTTTTGCCTTATAAATCGCACGCATACGGTTGAGATTTTTTTCAAAATATCCCGCTTTCATAAACTGACAGATTGCCTGCTGCATCAGATTCGGCACGGTACAGGCATAAAATCCGCAACATTCCCGAAATCTGGATAACAACTGTTTTGGAAGCACCATATAACTGATACGGGTAGAAGGTGCCACACTTTTGGAAAAGGTTCCCAGATAGATCACACGTCCAAAACGATCAATCCCCTGCAAAGCCGGAATCGGTTTTCCCTTATAGCGGAACTCACTGTCATAATCATCTTCGATAATATAGCGTTCCGGTTCTTCCATCGCCCAGTTTAACAGTTCCAGTCTGCGTTTCATCGGCATGACGATTCCAAGTGGGAACTGATGCGATGGCATCACATAGGCAATGCTGGCATCTGTTTCCCGCAACAGATCCACCCGCATTCCGAACTCATCCAATGCTACTTCCTGCACCGGGAAACCAATATTCCGGAAAGTTTTGTATGCCCTCAGATATGTAGGAGATTCCATTGCTACACAATGTTCTTTTCCAAGCATCTGCGCCAGTAAAAGCTGCAAATATTCATTCCGGCTCCGATCACGATCTGTTCCGGCACACACCGGACGTTTCGCGCATGAAACAGATAGTCACAGATGGTCTCTTTGAGATTTGCCTCTCCGAAAGCACTTCCGCTGCTCATGATCTGTTCCCCTTCGTCCAGAAGCAGATTTTTCATAATTTTACTTAAGCCATTATAGGGAAAACTCTCCAATGCCAACGCATTCAGTGAAAAATCAATCCGATAGGTTTCCTTTTGATCCTTCTCAGCGGCTATTTCAGATCTGATTTCTGTCAATATACTCTGGCTCTGTGTATCTGCTGTATGAATATCCGTCAGATCATACAGTTCCCGCACATCACAGGCAAAATAACCGCGATATGGTTCGGCATGTATATAACCTTCGGAAACTAACTGATCATAAGCAAGCTCTACCGTACTGCGGCTCACCTGCAGATAATCCGCCTCAAACCGGGTAGAAGGCAGTTTTTCCCCCTGTAAAATACGGCCCTGCAAGATTGCTTCCCGCAGGGCTTCGTAAATTTGTTCATATAAAGGCTGTTTTTTTTCTGCATCAAGCGTAATCGCTAATTCTTTCATTTTCTCCTAAGCCTGTGTCGGCAGTTTGTATGAGCTCTTTAAGGATACGATACGGTTGAATACCGGATGCTCCGATGTGGAATCTTTTGCATCTACACAGAAGAAACCATTTCTTACAAACTGGAAGCTGTCGTATTTTTCTGCTTTCAGTAAAGATGGCTCCACATAGCAGTTATCCAGTACGGTCAGAGAATTCGGGTTCAGATTCAGACTGCCGTCCTCATTGTATACACCTTTCTCCTCATCGATGATGTTCTCATACAGACGAACCTGTGCTTTCACTGCATCTGCTGCTGATACCCAGTGAATCGTTCCACGTACTTTTCTTCCGTCCGGGCTGTTTCCTCCGCGGCTCTCCGGATCATAAGTACAATGTACTACTGTCACTTTTCCATCTTCGTCTTTCTCAAATCCTGTACAAGTTACGAAATATGCATTCATCAGACGTACTTCGTTGCCCGGATACAGACGACGGTACTTTTTCGGAGGTTCTTCCATAAAGTCCTCACGTTCAATATAAACCTCACGGCCAAATGGAACGACACGTTTGCCAAGCTCCGGATTTTCCATGTTGTTATCTACTTCCAGTTCCTCGGTCTGCCCTTCCGGATAGTTATCAATTACCAGTTTGATCGGATCAAGTACCGCCATGGCACGGGATGCTTTTAATTTCAGATCCTCACGGATACAGTACTCAAGCATTGCATAATCCACAGAACTGTTGCTCTTTGAAATACCGCACAGCTCTACGAACTTTTTGATAGAGGATGGTGTAAATCCTCTTCTTCTCAGTGCTGCAATGGAAACCAGACGCGGATCATCCCATCCGTCTACAATGCCATCTTCAACCAATTTCTTGATGTAACGTTTTCCGGTTACCACGTTAGTCAGATACAGTTTTGCAAACTCGATCTGTTTTGGTGGATGCGGATACTCCAGCTCTCTTACTACCCAGTCGTACAGAGGACGATGATCCTCGAACTCCAGTGTACAGATAGAATGAGTTACACCCTCTATTGCATCCTCGATTGGATGAGCGAAGTCATACATCGGGTAGATGCACCATTTGTCTCCGGTACGATGATGTGTCATATGAGCTACACGATAGATGACCGGGTCACGCATGTTGATGTTCGGGGAAGCCATATCGATTTTTGCACGCAGAACTTTCTCTCCATCCTGATACATGCCATTTTTCATATTTTCAAATAATTCCAGGTTTTCTTCTACACTACGGTCACGGTATGGGCTGTTTTTACCCGGCTCTGTCAGAGTTCCGCGGTACTCACGGATCTCCTCTGCAGACAGATCGCAGACGAACGCTTTTCCTTTTTTGATGAGTTTTACGGCAGCTTCATACATCTGGTCAAAATAATCGGATGCAAAGAACAGTCTGTCCTCCCAGTCAGCGCCCAGCCACTCAATATCTGCTTTGATGGACTCAACAAACTCTACTTTTTCTTTTGTCGGGTTGGTATCATCAAAACGCATGTTGAATTTTCCATGATATTCCTGAGCAAGTCCATAGTTTAAAAGGATAGATTTTGCATGTCCGATGTGAAGATATCCGTTCGGTTCCGGTGGAAAACGGGTACATACGGTCTCACATCTGCCCTCCTCTATGTCCTTGTCAATAATCTGCTCAATAAAATTTCTGGAAATTGCTTCATTTTCCATAATCAAACCTCTCTCTCCTGTATTTTAAGTAAGAATCTTATCTGTCATAATTCCCACAAAACTGCCCTTAAACTACTTAAGCTAGCATTTCATTTAGTATTTTTACCAGGAAATGAAATGCATCTATTATTTTACATGTTCATGGGTAAACAGATGATCCTGACAATATTCATAATTTCCATTGCATTTGGAACAAAAACGGAACTCCAGATTCGGATCATCCAGTTCCGTCCGTCCACAAATCGCACATTTGTGGCGTGTGACACCTTTCGGTTGCTGTACCTGACGGTGATACGTCCGCTTCCTGTGTACTTCTTTTGGCGATACACTGCGATAGTTGCGTGTACTGAAAAAGAAAATCAGGAAATTCAGAATAGATGCGATAATAGCAACTCTGCCTCCCCAGCTTGAAATAATCATACTGTAAATGATCAGTGCTGCATAAAAACCTGCCATCCATTTCATTTTAATCGGGATAATGAACCAGAGCATGATTCGCATATCCGGATAACACATCGCAAATGCGAGGAAAATTGTCATGTTAATGTAATATGTGCTGAAGCTGGATCCCATTGAAACAGGTGTATTCACACCATAAATTACAAACAGGAGAAGCGCACCAAGCACGGTAAAAATCATACCACCAAAAATATATACATTAAATCGGAATGCTCCCCAGGTATTCTCCAATGCTGTACCAAGCTGATAATAAAGCACTACCATGATCAGCATAAAAATGATATTTCCGGTGGGTGGTGGAATCAATACCCAGGACACCAGTCGCCAAACCTGTCCGTAATGTAAAATCATAAACGGCTCCAATGTCAGGAAGCTGTATGCCTGCGGTGCCAGAAACTGAATCAGATATCCTGCCACATAGAAAAGAATGATGTATTTCATCAGTCCCTGAATGGCAAATCTGCCAAACTTTCGTTCCATTTTATTTAGAAAATGCATTCTGTTTCCTACTTTCGTTTTATTTTTAGCACTTTTTTCGCTGATTCATTTGCCTTTCGCAAGCGTTCCATACAAATATTTGCGAAAAAAAGATGGCTATCTTTTGATTATATAGAGCGACTATCACTTTGTCAACTTGGCAAACTTTGAAATTTTGGTGTCCGATTCACCTGCCACAGCCATTTTTCATCATCCCATTGTTTGTTCTTGGAACATACAGACAACACAAACTTCGTCACACTCTGACAGGTAAATCGAGCACCTTGCTACCATACACATCTACTACTTATGCTTCATCCCGCATGATCTTTTTTCCAACCGGAATGCACAATTCGTCTCCGATCTGCAGATTATATACGTTCACATACGGATTTGCCAGCAATATATCTGTCACACTCACATGATGATACTGCGAAATTTTATATAAAGTATCCCCCTCTTTTACCACATGAATCAGCCCCGGGCAGCCGTGCATCATGCGGGATTCTCCATATTCGGATTCGAAATAAGGATTCATAACGATTTCCTTTTTCTTTTAGAATATGCGTTTTTCTTAAAATTGCACCGCTTATTTTATTGGTTTCGGGTTTTAAATAGGAACCATTCTCAATTTGTTAAAATATTATAAAAAGATTGTATTTTGCTATTTCCTGTCGTATAATGAAGTTCGCTTGTAATCTGACAGGTGTTATACATATAATATGAAACTTCTGAAATCCGTTTTTACTGAAAATCAACGATTTCAGACAATCAATCAACATATATAGGTGGTAAAATGGATAATTTAAAATTACACAAACTTGGAATTGATATCGGATCAACTACGGTAAAGATTGCAATTTTGGATGATCAGAATACGTTAGTTTTTTCCGATTATGAGCGCCACTTCGCAAATATCCGCGAAACGCTCACCGATCTGCTTCATAAAGCATATGAAAAACTCGGACAGATCCAGCTCTGTCCTATGATCACCGGTTCCGGTGGTCTGACACTGGCAAAACACCTCGGTGTACCTTTCGTACAGGAGGTTATCGCCGTATCTACCGCTCTGCAGGACGCAGCTCCACAGACAGACGTAGCCATCGAGCTTGGTGGTGAGGATGCCAAGATCATTTATTTTGAAGGCGGCAATGTTGAGCAGCGAATGAACGGTATCTGTGCCGGCGGTACTGGTTCCTTTATCGACCAGATGGCTTCCCTGATCCAGACAGATGCCAGCGGTCTGAACGAATATGCGAAAAATTATAAAGCAATCTACCCGATTGCTGCCCGTTGTGGTGTATTTGCAAAAACAGATATTCAGCCGTTGATCAACGAAGGTGCAACCCGTGAAGACCTGTCTGCTTCTATTTTTCAGGCAGTCGTAAACCAGACCATCAGTGGTCTTGCCTGTGGTAAACCGATCCGTGGTCACGTTGCATTCCTTGGCGGTCCGCTTCATTTCTTATCCGAACTGAAAGAAGCATTTATCCGCACACTGAAACTGGATGAGGAGCATACAATCGTTCCTGAAAACTCCCACCTTTTTGCAGCTATCGGTTCTGCTTTAAATTACAAGGAAGAAAATCAGGTATCCTTAGAAGATCTTCTTGGCAAATTAAAAGGTGAGATCCACATGGAATTCGAAGTAGAACGTATGGATCCGCTGTTTGCAGATCAGGCCGCTTACGACGAATTCACTGCTCGCCACAATGGCGCATGTGTAAAAAAAGGCGATATTTCTACATACAGTGGTAACTGCTATCTTGGAATTGATGCAGGTTCCACTACAACAAAAGTTGCTCTGGTTGCAGAAGATGGTACCTTGCTGTACTCCTTCTACAGCAGCAACAACGGAAGCCCGCTGGCCACTTCCATTATTGCTATCAAAGAGATTTACGAACAGCTTCCGGCAGATGCGCACATCGTATCTTCCTGCTCCACCGGTTACGGCGAGGCACTGGTAAAAGCTGCTCTGATGCTGGATGAAGGTGAAGTAGAGACCGTTGCTCACTACACCGCTGCTGCTTTCTTTGATCCGAAGGTTGACTGTATCCTCGATATCGGTGGTCAGGATATGAAATGTATCAAGATCAAAAATAACACCGTTGACAGCGTACAGTTAAATGAGGCATGTTCCTCCGGTTGTGGTTCTTTCATCGAAACTTTTGCAAAATCTCTGAACTATTCCGTACAGGATTTCGCAAAAGAAGCATTATTTGCGAAAAACCCGATCGACCTTGGAACACGTTGTACCGTATTTATGAACTCCAAAGTAAAACAGGCACAGAAAGAAGGCGCATCTGTTGCTGATATTTCCGCAGGTCTGGCTTACTCTGTTATCAAAAATGCATTATTTAAAGTAATCAAGCTGTCCGATCCGACAGAACTTGGTCAGAACATTGTTGTTCAGGGTGGTACCTTCTACAATGACGCTGTACTGCGAAGCTTTGAGACTATTTCCGGATGCAAAGCAATCCGCCCGGACATTGCCGGAATCATGGGTGCATTCGGTGCCGCACTGATTGCCCGCGACCGTTACGAAGGCAAAGAGACAACCATGCTGTCCATTGACCAGATCAACGATCTGAAATTTGAAACAAAACTGGCCCGCTGTGGCGGATGTACCAACAACTGCCTGCTCACCATCAACAAATTCTCCGGAAACCGTCAGTACATTACCGGAAACAGATGTGAGAAAGGTATCGGTAAAGAGAAAAACAAAGAACAGATCCCAAACCTGTTTGAATATAAGCTGCATCGTATCTTTGACTACGAACCTCTGAGTGAGGAAGAAGCAACCCGCGGAACGCTCGGTATGCCAAGAGTCCTGAACATTTACGAAAACTATCCGTTCTGGGCAACATTTTTCAAAGCACTGAAATTCCGTCTCGTACTCTCTCCGGCTTCTACCAGAAAGATTTACGAACTTGGTATTGAGTCCATTCCGAGTGAGTCCGAGTGTTATCCGGCAAAACTTGCCCACGGACATATTACATGGCTGATCAAAGAAGGCATCAACTCCATCTTCTATCCATGTATCCCGTATGAGCGCAAAGAGTTCCCGGATGCAGGCAACAACTACAACTGCCCGATTGTTACTTCTTATGCAGAAAATATCAAAAACAACGTAGATGACATTACATCCGGAAAAGTAAAGTTATACAATCCATTCATGTCATTCGCAGATGAGGAAACTTTAACAAAACGTCTCGAAGAAATCATGAAAGAAGATTTTGATATTCCAGCTGCTGAAGTAAAAGCTGCTGTACACGTTGCATGGCAGGAACTTGCAAACGCCCGTAACGATATGCGCAAAAAAGGCGAAGAAACCATCCAGTGGTTAAAAGACAACAAACGCCGCGGTATCGTACTTGCCGGCCGTCCATATCATATTGACCCGGAGATCAACCATGGTATTCCGGAACTGATTACATCCTACGGATTTGCAGTTCTGACCGAAGATTCCATCTCCCATCTGCATCAGGTAGAACGCCCACTGATCGTACTTGACCAGTGGATGTACCACTCCAGACTGTATGCAGCTGCAAATTATGTAAAAACGACCGACTTTTTGGATCTGATCCAGTTGAATTCTTTCGGTTGTGGACTGGATGCTGTTACCACCGATCAGGTCAGCGATATCCTGACTCATTCCGGCAAGATTTACACCTGCCTGAAGATTGATGAGGTAAACAACCTTGGCGCTGCACGTATCCGTATCCGTTCTCTCATCGCTGCCATCCGCACCAGAGAGAAAAATCCGAAAGAGCGCAAGATTGTTCCTTCCAGCTACCAGCGTGCCGTCTTTACAGAAGAAATGAGAAAGACATATACAATCCTTGCTCCGCAGATGGCTCCGATCCATTTTGAACTGTTAGAGCCTGCATTTAAGGCTTCCGGTTACAACTTGGTCGTTCTCGGAAATGACAACAAAGCTGCTGTAGACGCTGGATTAAAATATGTAAACAACGACGCCTGCTATCCGTCCCTGATCACCGTTGGTATGTTCATGGATGCAGTAACTTCCGGCAAATATGATGTAGACCATCTGGCCATCATCATGTCACAGACCGGTGGCGGCTGCCGTGCTTCCAACTATGTCGGATTCATCCGTCGTGCACTGGAAAAAGCCGGATATCCGCAGATTCCGGTTATTTCACTGAACCTGAGCAGTCTGGAATCCAACCCGGGATTTAAGCTGAATGCCTCTCTGATCCAGAAAGGTATGTACTGTCTGGTATTCGGTGATATCCTGATGCGCTGTATCTACGCAACCAGACCGTATGAAGCAGTTCCGGGTTCCACAAACGAACTGCACAAAAAATGGGTACAGAAAATTACAGACTTTGTATCTACCGATAAGCTCGTCAGTCATAAAAAGTATAAACAGTACTGTCGTAAGATGGTGCATGATTTTGATGTACTCCCAAGACTTGATATTCAGAAACCAAAGGTAGGTATCGTAGGAGAGATTCTGGTTAAATTTATGCCAATGGCAAATAACTACCTTGCTGATCTGCTGGAATCTGAAGGTGCTGAGGCAGTCATTCCGGATCTGCTGGACTTCTTCCTCTACTGCTTCTACAACAACAACTTCAAGACAGACGTCCTTGGATTCAAGAAATCTACCAAGACAAAATCAAATCTTGGTATCTGGGCAATTGAAAAACTGCGTGGAGTTGCGCATAAAGCATTGGAAGAAAGTAAGCATTTCACACCGCCGGCAAATATTTACGAGACTGCAAAAAATGCAGAATCCATTGTATCTCACGGTAACCAGACCGGTGAAGGATGGTTCCTGACTGGTGAAATGGTTGAGCTGATCAACTCCGGTGTCAATAATATTGTATGCTGTCAGCCATTTGCCTGCCTGCCGAACCATATTGTAGGTAAGGGTGTTATCAAAGAGCTGCGTCATCAGTATCCGATGTCCAATATCGTGGCGATTGACTTTGATCCGGGTGCCAGTGAAGTAAACCAGTTGAACCGTATTAAACTGATGCTGTCTACAGCGCAGAAAAATCTGAAAAAGTCACAGAAACAGGACGCGTAAAAGAATAGTTTCTTTTGTGGCTAAACTTTAGGGTATAGAAAGTGGGAGTGCTTCATTTACACACGCAACTACGATACACTGTTTCATCTATTGTTTCGCATACAATAGTGCACTATCTGTAGTGTATTGGCATTTACTATTACTTTATATATACGTAAACGGCGCGCCCGGTGATTTTTTCTTGGAAAGCGATTGTTAGCTGACAAGACAAAAGCACCGGGCGCGCCTTCATTAAATTATATCTATTATTTAATTATTTCAGAAGATTTTCGCTTACGCGCTCAAGTTCTGCACGAATCTGAATATGCTGCGGACATGCTTCCTCGCATTTTCCACATTTTACACACTCATTTACACGTTTCAGTCCATGGCCACCTACCAGCCAGTTTTCCTGATGTACCGCCATATCTTTATCGCCGTACAAAGTCAAATAATTCATTGCTGTGAAGGAACCTGAAATACCAATCTGCATCGGACAGACTTTTGCACAGTAATTACAGGTTGTACATGGAATCAACGGAATTTTATTCAGTTCTTCCTGCGCCTGTTTTAAGGTCTGCAGCTGAGCATCATTTAATTCATTAAAATCTTTCATATAGGACAGGTTATCTTTCATCTGCTCTATGTTGCTCATACCGGATAATACGGTGATAACGCCTTCTAAGTTTGCCGCAAAACGAACAGCCCAAGACGCAACAGATGACTCCGGTTCCGCATCTTTTAATACTTTTACTACGGATTCCGGCGGAGTTGCCAACATACCACCCTTTACAGGCTCCATGATGATGACTGGTTTGCCATATTTTCTTGCTACTTCATAACAGCCTCTGGACTGAATGGCCGGGTTCTCCCAGTCTGCATAGTTGATCTGAAGCTGTACAAATTCCATCTCCGGATGTTCTTTTAAAATTGCTTCCAGCTCTTCCGGTGTGGAATGGAAAGAAAATCCTACGTGTTTGATCAGACCTGCTGCCTTTTTCTCAGCCACCCAGTTCCACATATCAAATTTGTCAAAATATTCGGTTCTTGCCTCACCCAGATTATGCAGCAGATAAAAATCAAAGTAACCTGCACCGGTCTGTTTTAAAGAGGTGTCAAACTGCGCATATGCTTCCTCTTTTGTCTTACAGTTGATCCATGCCGCATTTTTTGTCGCAAGCTGGTAGCTTTCACGTGGATAACGCTCTACCAATGCCTGACGGATGGCATCTTCGGAACCTGCGTAAGCCCATGCGGTATCAAAATAAGTAAATTCTGCATCCATAAACAAGTCTACCATCTCTTTGGTCTGCTCCACATCAATGACACCGTCTGTCTGCGGCAGACGCATCAGACCAAAACCAAGTTTTCGAATGTTTTCACCTAAATAACTCATAATCTCTTTTCCTCCTGCTATTTTTTATACACAAAGCTTCTCTTTCATCTATAACAAACATATCTGAATCACTGTAATTCATACAAATAGATAATGAATTTTATATAAAATTGAAACAGCTTTTATTTTTATATCAGATATGGTTGTATCAATATCATCAGATAGTTTTTACAATATTCCTGCGTGCGTTCCCTAAAACTGTACGCACCGTCGCTCATACACCAACAAAGCATTTCTCCATACAGAACATCCACCAGCATTTTTGCAAAGTCTTCCACCGGAAAATCTTTTTTCAGCAATCCACATTCTATACCATAGAAAAATAATTCCTGCATGTCTTTCAGATCTGCATGCAGCTTATTTTTGTCAAAGGAATCCGTCACCAGATTGGGATTTACCACGTTTTTCACCCATTCCTGTGCCATCTGCACACTTCCCTGCTCGATATAACCGGAAAAATTTACCATGTAAAATTCCAGTTTTTCTAAGAATGTGCCTTCCAATGACTTTGCCTGTTCCAGAATTTCCCCGAACATGCCTCGACTGAGTGCCAGTACGATATCTTCTTTTTTCTTAAAATACGTGTAAAAAGTGCCTTTGGAAACACCAGCAGTTTCTGTGATCTGTTCCACCGAAGTGTCATTTAATCCTTTTTCACAGATCAGCTTTTGCGCTGCCTCCATCAACTTTCGTTTTGTTTCCAAAGCTGCCAGTTGGCGATTGTTCATAATGATTTCCTCTCTTGTGATCGCTTTACTATACTTATTATATTTTTTCATTGACTGTCAGTCAATGAATTTTAAAACAGAATACAAAAAATATCCGCATCTTTTGACACGGACATTTTCTATATGACATTACATTATGCTTCTTTATTTTTTTCTGTATAATCTTCCATCTTTTTTTACAGAAACGCCAGTGGGCAAATGCTCTGGCGCAAACACCCGATTTACTTTTTGAATCAGCCCTGCGGATTCATCCATTTCAAGTTCTGCCACAGGTATGTTCTGATGCATAAAAATATATTCCATTGCGATATTCTCCCTCCTTTCACATTCGTCGTATTATTATTTGTTGTTACAATATCAGTAATGCGAAAGGGTGTCAATAAACCAATGATATACAGGCAGCTTTTCATTCTTGTTTAATATTTTTCACTTTTTGGAATTGAAAAACTGCCCGCATCGTCTGATACGGACAGCTTTTTTGTCTAGCACGTATTCTTTTTTGTAATCCCCTCCCATACTCGATTGATTATTTTTTTTTAATGGGTATGCAATTTACTGTACGATTCCGCACTCCAGACACTCTTTTCCAATGAGCTGCACTGCATAGCGCTCCAGTTTGATACAGTCCGCTTTCGGGGCTCTTTTTCTTGTTTTTCCTAACATATAACACAGATATACTTTTCCGATCGTTATATTTTTATTTTGAAAACGAAATCCATATCGCTCCGGGTGCTTAATCGCATCGCAAAATCTGGCATAACACTTTGCATCCGCACGCAATGTTTCTCCGGCATTCTCATAAATCTGTCCTACCATACGGCTCATGCCATCCACATAGCATTCTACAAATTCATCATCCGTCAGTTTTTCATGCTCTGCAAGCTCCAGTTTTTCCCTTACTGCCTCACCAAACAGATGAATGTTCTGGTCAATGAGATCTACAAAATACTGATAAGTGTTTTCCTTTTTTGATGCGAATATCATAGTGTGCCTCCTCATACGTCTTCTTTTTACTGGCAATTTTTATGTCAGAGCTACATGTTCCACATCACATATAGCCCTGATTATTTTTATATTGCCAGTGCACAAACTGAGATCAGTGTAGTTACGATCCAGCCAGATGCATAATATGCCATAAACTGTACACCGGTATGGATTCCATAATGGTTGTTTAAGAATCCACCAAATACACCGATTACCAGTGCAGTGATAATACCAAATAAACCTGCCTCATGGAAAGCCAGCATACAAACCAGTCCCATAAATGCGCCGATCAGTGCCTCATGACTGATGGAACGGAACATCTTTTCAGACCACTTACGGGCTTTTTTGATTGCCATCGGATATGCAAACATACAACCGAAGATAATACCGATAAATCCGTAAATGAAGTAATCTGACATGGTCAGATAATCATGTAAATTAATCTGGTTGAATAACGGAGATGCCGGCCCTAAAGCTACCGGACTCAGCGGCAAACCAAATGCGATCATCGGGATCAGAAGTTCTCCCAGATAAGTTGCATTGGAAACCGCATCCTGTACACCAAGGGTTGTGGTGACACGGTCAAATAACTCTTTCTTTCTGGATGCTACCAGCTCACCCAGCATAACCGTCATACCAACCGGGGAAAATGTAAATGTGCAGGCTGAAATTGCAGAACAGCCGGCAACGTAACCTATGGATGATTTACCAAAAAATTTAAATGGGTTCGGGAAAAATGGCATTTTTTCTTTGGAATCCGGTGCAAGCCAGATCTCTGTCGGTTTTTCCCTGCGATTCTCCGCACGTTTTGCAGGAATCATAATGTTGAAGATTTCTGCGATCATCGGGCCAATGGTAATTCCCATGAAAATAGATGTAAATAATGTCTTACCTACTGCTTCTGTGGAAATTCTCTGCAATCCCTGAATCAGGAACGCAAACGGAACCAGTGCTACCACTGCTCCGATCTTCGCCTGTGACATAAATGCGATGACGCATGCCGCAATGGTAAAGATCAGTCCGCTATACTGTGTGATAATATCGCTTAATGGTGCCAGAATCTGTGCAAACAGAATAGCGATCGGTAAACCGATCAGGGATCCGATCATGGATCCGGCGGACATTTTTCGCATGGAAATATGCGGAATACCAAGTTTTTTACCGATGTTACTGTTTTCTACCATGGGTACTGCCATGGTGGAACCCGGAAGAGCCGCCATCGCTGTCGGTATCGTATGTGTGATCTGCATCGCAACCAAAATTGCGATAAACCATGCAAAAATAACAACCGGTTCAAATCCCATTAAGACAAGGATCAGGGTAATTGGTGCCATGGTCGCTGTCTCATCTGTACCAGGGATAATTCCGATAATGGAGAAGATGATTCCTCCGATAATTGAAACAATAATTGCCTGTATAATCAGCATGTTGTCTACCTCCTATGCATCTTTTTTGCTCTGACCTCCCGCCAGTTCTCTGTATTCCGGCTTGTAATGGTTTGCTCCTTCCGGAATCAGTGCCAACAGACCGTACAGTTCCAGATCTTCCAGTTCTTTGATTACATCCGGTCCGACCTTTGTCAGTGCCTCGCCTTCCTCTTCCGGTGTCATATGTGCGTATTCCAGTACTTCTGCAATATCTGTCGTACTGTCAAGTTCCGCAACAAGACGTTTCGGTCGGAAGGATTTCGCAGAGATTACGGCTGCAATAAAGCAGCCGGCAATCCCTACAAAAAGAGCATATCCTTTCGCAAGATTCTCTTCAATCGTTCCCATACTCATGAAGATCTTACGTCCGATCAGGTAGAAACACATGGTAAAAATAACCCCTAAGATAATCGATATCGCCAATTCCTTGATATTAACGGTATCTCCCCATACTTCCGTCAACACTTTTTCTTTTTTCTCAGGTTCAGTATTCATAAATACGCTCCTCCTGTATTTTTGTTTTATTTTCAATATGTCACATATTATTTGCTGTATTTTTCAAACAGTTCCTGTGCATATTCCAGACGAACTTTTTTCTCGGAAACCATCTGTTTTACAATTGCTTCCAAAACTTCGCCTTTTGCTCCTACGGTAGAAGCCAGATTTCTTGCATGCAGTGACATATGCCCTCTCTGGATGCCTTCTGTCGCAAGTGCTTTCATCGCTGCCATGTTATTTGCCAGACCAACTGCTGCAATGATCTGTCCCAGTTCTGCTGCTGTCTTAACGCCAAGCATTTTTACAGCTACCTGTGCGGTCGGATGAATCTTTGTCGCTCCACCTACTAATCCAACTGCCATCGGCATTTCGATTGTTCCAACCAGATCGCCGTTTGCATCTTTCTCCCAGGTTGTCAGGGAAGTATATCTGCCATTTCTGCTTGCATAAGCATGTGCGCCTGACTCAATGGCACGGGTATCGTTTCCTGTTGCCATAACAACCGGGATAATTCCGTTCATGATACCTTTGTTGTGTGTTGCTGCACGGTATGGATCTGCTGCTGCAAATGCATAAGCGTTCAACATCTTATCTACTACTTCCTCGCCGCCGATTGCCTCTTTTTTGAATACGGCACGGGCTGTTACCAGTCTGTGATCTGCAAGGTTGGATAAAATACGAAGCTCTGCGGTTCCACCAGTAATTTCTTCCAGGTATGGTGCGACTGCTTCTGCCATTGTATTAACTGCATTTGCACCCATTGCATCCAGTGTATCAACCAGCAGATGAACGATTACCATCGGACCAACCATAGAATCAATGACACGTACTTCTACGTCTCTTGCTCCGCCGCCAAATTTCACAAGTACCGGATCTTTCTCATTACACTTCTGGATAATCTCATCTTTGTGCTCCAGAATCATGCTCTTTGCTGCAAATGGTGTCGGAACATTCAGAAGCTGAATCTGGGAAATCATAACTGTTCCGGAAGAATGTGTCGTAAATCCACCGCCAACGCGTGCCATCTTTGCTGCGTTTGTGCAGGCTGCAACTACGGAAGGCTCCTCAGAAACCATCGGGATAACATAATCTTTGCCGTTGATCTGGAAGTTGATTGCCACACCAAGAGGAAGTGCAAAACGTCCGATTACATTCTCGATCATATGATCCGCCTTGTCCATATCCAGACTGTCCGCATCCTGCAGCACTTTCTGGTCTTCTTCTGTCAGATTTGCAAACTCTGCAACTTCTTTCATTCTGTCCTCAACTGATAATTTGAAAAATCCTGAATATTTACTTGTTTTCATTGTCTTATTCTCCTTTACCCTTACCGATACAAATTACTGATGTATTTCTCTCTATTTTCTAAAATTTATAAATGATTTGCTGTTTCTTGTCTCTTTCTCAAAACACACTATCGAATGGAACTTGTAAATGAACTTAATTCTCTTCCCAAAATACGTTCTACCATCGTTGCTATTTTATAACATTTCTGCTCATCAATACCAGTCTCAATTCCCATCTGGTTCAGCATTGTCACAAAATCACAGGTCTCTACCAGACCGGTTCTGCGTGTGTCAAAATAATAGTCTCCGATTCCTTTTACCGGAACGTTATCAACGATATTTGCCACCTGACCACCAATGCCACCCATGGAACAGTCAAACATTGTCACGCCGGCTTCCATTGCTACATAGTAGGCTGTTAAGCCCATGCCTCTGATATCATGTACATGGAAACTGTGTGCAGACGTATCCGGATATTTGTCCAGTACAGTGGAAAAATATTCAAATACTTTCGCCGGATCTGCAATTCCATCCGGATCGGAATGCTCAATCTCATCAAATCCGATATCAAAACATCTGTCGCAGAATTCATATGCCTTTTCCAACGGCACTTCCCCCTGAATCGGACAGCCGAAAATGGTACCGATGTTTGCAAATACTTTTTTAACACCATGATCATGTAAAAACTTTACATTCTTTTCTGCTTCCGCAAACAGCTCTTCGTGTGTACGATTCATATTTTTTCTTGCATATGCTTCACTGGTTGCAAGCTGTCCGCATAAAACGCGGTCAATCTGTGCTCCGTCTTCCAGTGCCTGAACGGTACGCTCACATGCTTTTGTATTCAATGCCAGTACTGTGTACTCTACATTTTCATTCTTTGGCAGTCCCTTTAATACTGCCTCGATATCCTTAAACTGCGGAACATATTTGATATGACTGAAGGTTCCGACTTCGAACTTTGTAAATCCCGCGTCAATCAGTTTGTTTGCGATCCAGAGCTTTGCTTCTGTCGGTACAAACATTTCCTCATGCTGGAAACCATCTCTTAAAGTAACATCCATTACTTCCACTTTTTTTGGTAGTTTCATCTGTTCTTCTCCTTTTCTATCTTCCTGCAGGTTTGTGACCTATTATATTGCAAAGCCGATGCCAGTTTTGTTGTGATATCTGGCAAATATGTGATTTATGCTCATTTATGTTTGTTTTTTTAAAAAACAGGCAAAATCAATTCGCATTTCGTGTTTTTGGGATTAAAAAAGGAACATGACAATTCCATCATATCCCTTTCTAAACTATGTTCGTTTTTGTATAGTGTCATTTTTGGCACTTTCATTTTTATATATGGGTGCAACATTTGGCATATATGCCATTTATGGCACTATTCTGTTTTTTATGCATATTCTTTCAGCTCAAGATAATCCATACTCCGCCAGTTTCCGGTAAAACGTCCGTCTTGACACTTTCAATTCCTGAATTACTGCATTACGATTCCCCTGACATCTCTCCAAGGCCGCCGCGATCACATGTTTCTCGTAAGCCTCCACCTGTTCCTTCAGACTGTCAAAATGCATGCCGTCTTCCAGCATCGAAAGTTCCTTCGTCTGCGCATCCTGCTGCACGTTTTCTTCCGCAGCAACACCGGAAATATACTCCGGTAAATCTCCCGCACCAATGGAATCCGACATCGTCAGTACCACTGCACTTTCCACCACATTTCGCAGTTCTCGGACATTTCCCGGCCATTTATAATTCATCAGTGCCTGATACGCACTTTCTTTCATATGTTTTTCTTTCTGATATTTGTGATTAAACGTATCCAGAAATTCATTCGCCAGCAATATCACATCACTGCCACGTTTTCTGAGAGGCGGTATCTCAATGGAAATAACGTTCAAACGGAAATACAGGTCCATTCGAAAAGTTCCATCCTCGATCATCTGCTCTAACGGCTGATTTGTCGCGGCGATCACACGCACATCGATCGGCACACTTTTTTGTCCACCGACTTTTTCAATCTCGCCTTCCTGAAGTACACGCAACAGCTTTGCCTGCATTGCCATCGGCAGATCGCCGATCTCATCCAGAAAAATCGTTCCTCCATGAGCCAGCTCAAATTTTCCGGCGCGACCACCTTTTTTAGCCCCGGTAAAAGAACCTTCCTCATAACCAAACAATTCACTTTCGATCAGGGCTTCCGGAATTGCCGCACAATTCACCTTAATAAATGGCTGATTCCTTCTGGCACTGTTTTCCTGTACGATCTTGCAGATGACTTCTTTACCAGTTCCGTTCTCGCCACGAATCAACACTGACGCATCTGTAGACGCCACCATCATCGATTTTCGAATGCAGTTCAGATAGACTTCACTCTCACCGATAATATGATTCGTTTTCAAAAAATCTCTGGCACGGATCTCCTGATTGTATTCTTCTGCCACCTGAGAAATACGCTGCACCTCACTGGTCAGATGATTCAGCTCCGTAATATCCGTAAACAGAGAACACGCCCCTATGAACTCTCCCTGCTGATACAATGGAAACATATTTACCGATACATATTTCTGCACTGACTGAATCAACTGTTTTTCACGACGTTTTGGCTTCTGTGTTTCCAATACTTCCAAAAGAGCTGCATCTTTTTCAATCTGATTCATATAACGACCGATAATTTTTCCCGGCGCGACATTCAAAATATCCGAATAAGCTGGATTTACATAGAAAATCCGACTTTCTTTGTCCACCGCAATCACGCCAATACTCAGATGCTCCAGAATCTGAGCCATATCCAGCGTCTGATTCCACTGATAAATAAAACGCAGACGCTCCACCTGAATAGCTCCCAGCATTTCGCCATTTTCATCCACAATACCGATATATTTTTCTTCTGTATTCAGTACGCGCTGATCAATATCCCGGATTCGAATTCCTGCTGGAAGAAAACTCTTTGTCTCAACATTCTTTCGATTCGGGTTCATAAAACGCGTAATTTCCATTGTTCCCACCAACTTTCTATCTTCTGCCTTTATTTTTAATCCACCTGTAGTGTTACCACAACTTCAACAGTCGAATTGCCTTCCCCGCCAGCTTATACGTCACGTTTTCCAATTCTTTTGACGCATTCTTCAGTTCCTTTCGAATTGGAATCCCCTGCGGGCAGTGCTGCTCACATTTTCCACATCCCACACACTGAGAAGCACTGGTCGGTGTCTGTCGGAAAATTGTACACTGCATATATCCCTTTCGCGCCGTCTTTTTATTCTCGCTGTAAATCAGATTGTAAAAACTGAAGGTACCCGGAATATCCACATTTTTCGGACATGGCATACAATAACCGCAACCGGTACATCCTACCTTCATACTGTGATTGATTGCATCCTTTAACTCATTGACAAACGCTGTCTCTTCCTCTGTAAAAGCTCCCGCCTTCGTTTCAGACGCAATCCGACAGTTTTCCTGCACCATCTCAATGGAATTCATACCAGAAAGCACCGTTGTCACCTCCGGCTGGTTCCAAAGCCAGCGAAATGCCCACTCTGCTGCACTGCGTCCGGATGGATGTGCTGCCACCTTCTGTTTTGCTTCTTCCGGCAGCAGATTCACCAGCTTGCCGCCCCGCAGCGGTTCCATGATCATCACCGGAAGTCCCTTTGCCGCAGCATACTGTAATCCTTTTCGTCCCGCCTGACTGTTTTCATCCAGATAATTATACTGGATCATACAAAAATCCCAGTCATAGGCATCCACCAGCTCACAGAAATCCTTGGTATTGCCATGATAGGAAAATCCGATCCGGTGAATCTCCCCGGAAGCTTTCTTCTTCGCGATCCATTCCTCGATGCCAAGACCTTTTAGTTTTTCCCATGTTTCCAGATTGGTCAGCATATGCATCAGGTAAAAATCAATGTAAGTCGTCCGTAATCTGCGCAGCTGCTCCTGAAACGTCTTTTCCAAACCTGCCGCAGATTTGATCAGATAATGTGGCAATTTATCTGCAATGTAAATCTGCTCCCGGCAGTGATTTTTTTCAAAAATCTTTCCCATGGCCTCTTCACTGCCGCTGTAAATATATGCGGTATCAAAATAGTTGACACCAAGCTTCATGGCCTCCAGAATCTCAGCTTCTGCTTTTTCCAGATTGATTTTTCCATTTTCTTTTGTAAAGCGCATGCAGCCATAAGCCAGCATGGATACTGGATTTTTTTCTTTGTCATATCGATATTGCATATTCATGCTCCTAATTTGCAAGTGATTCGTGAGTCTGTTTATCATTCTTTCTCTTACATATTCTGAATTATAATTCGCAAGTACATACAATCCACGTTTCTGTAGGATCATATTTCATAATTTCTTTTTCTGTAATCGAATTACACTTACTTCTTCCGATTCCCATAATACGGAATCGCAATCTTTCGCAGCAGGCGTTCAAATCCATTCCAGGAAAGTCCCAGTGTCAGTCCCACCGAAATCAGCAGCTGCCAGCCAATTTTATTAAATACCCAGTCATTAAACGGCGTATACATCAGAATCAGAATTACGATTGTATGTAACAGATAAACACTCAGTGTATTTTTTCCGATGGTTTCAATCACAGGAATCCGTCTCGTCGGCACCCACACGATCAAAACCCAGATCCACAAAAAGGCGATAATCCATGCCAGGATTCGTGTATACCAGGTATATACACCTCCATCAAAGCTTTCCGTTCCCCAAAATAACTTTCTTGTGCTCAGTCTGCTGACCAGAATAAATCCCATAATAATTCCAACTGCAAGAAACGCTGTTGCAATTTTTGCCTCTTTCGGATTTTTCTGTTTCCCATATCGAAGGAAAAATCCACCGTCTTTTTCATAATATCCCGCCAGGAAAAACGGTAAAAAGTTCATAATTCTGGACATTGCCATAAAGTTCTCCGTATCTGGATTGTAACCGATCACAATGCCAAGAATCATAGATAAAAGCAGATATGCCACCCGGTGCTGTTTGTTTTTCGTGTCAAATACCGGCAACAAAAGCTGGTAAATGATCATGGCCATCAGATACCACAACGTCCAGCGCGGTGTAAAAAACTGCATATCGATTTTCACCGGATGTCCCCACTGAATACTGTCCAATATGAAATCCAGCAAAAAACGAAGCAGCTGAAATACGATATACAGCGGAAAAATCCTGGATAAAATCTTCTTCGGATCAACTTTCGCAAAATAACCAGATACAAATATGAACGCCGGCATATGAAAACTGAATATGATTTTATAAATAACATCTACTTCCGGCGTATCCGCAAAGGTACTGATCATGTGCCCGAATACTACCAGAAAAATCAACAAAGCTTTTATATTATCAAAATGATAATTTCTCTCTCCTGCTATGTCTGTTCACTCCTGTTCCTTCTATAAAAATAACATCTTCAAGAATGCTCCAGCATTCTTGTTGCGAGGTGCGCGTCATGCAATTGCATGACATACTTCAACTGCGCACCTCTGTAATCCTGCCGGAGGCTATATCAGATGGGGGATTGGCTCCCACCACTGATACTAGCTTGTTTCTCACCACCTATAGAGGTGGGAGTCATCTCCCATCTGATATAATCACAACTCTTACTTCATTATCATCAGGAAATACCGTTACAACCTTTCGCAACCATACCCCTGATTTTTGCATCCTAGTGAGTATACCTTTTTTTTACAGAAACCGCAATAAGTAAAACAGATCACAATGTTTTTTACACTTTTTTGTTTTTGTTAGCACTCATTTAAAAAGAGTGCTAATTTTCTATTGACTTTTTAATTTTGGAGTATTATAGTGTATTTATGCTTTCAGAGACCCTTATTTTTTATCAGGATTTCTGAACCAAATACGCTAATTTTTCAAAAATATTTATAAAGAAGAAACAGGAGTGATAAGTATGAGTAACAAACACGGAAGTCTTTCCATCAACAGTGACAACATTTTTCCGATCATCAAAAAATGGCTGTATTCCGACCACGACATCTTCTATCGTGAACTTGTATCCAACGGATGTGACGCCATTACAAAACTGAAAAAACTTGATATGATGGGCGAATACACACTGCCGGATGATTACGAAGCAAAAGTGGAAGTACGTGTCAACCCGACAGAGAAAACCTTAAAATTCATTGATAATGGTCTTGGAATGACTGCAGATGAAGTTGAGGAATATATTAACCAGATCGCATTTTCCGGAGCAACTGATTTCCTTGAGAAATACAAAGATAAATCCAACGACGATCAGATCATCGGTCATTTCGGACTTGGATTCTACTCCGCATTTATGGTAGCTGATGAGGTTCATATCGATACTCTTTCTTATAAAGAAGGCGCTACACCGGTTCACTGGGAATGTGACGGCGGTACAGAATTTGATATGAAAGACGGTAACAAAACAACCGTTGGTACCGAGATCACCTTATTCTTAAATGAAGATTGTCTGGAGTTTGCAAACGAGTACCGCGCAAGAGAGGTTCTGAACAAATACTGCTCTTTCATGCCAACAGAAATCTATCTGGTAAACGAAACTGCTGAGCCGGAATATGAAACCATTCTTCCGGAAGAAAAAACAGATAAAGATACCGTGATCGAAACCATAATTGAAGAGGCTAAAACAGAGGAAAAAGAAAATGAGAACGGCGAAAAAGAGGTCGTAGAAGTATCTCCGCGTACCGAGAAATTAAAAATCTTAAAACGCCCGGTTCCGATCAACGATCCGCATCCGCTCTGGACAAAACATCCAAATGAGTGCAGCGATGAAGATTACAAAGAGTTTTACCGCAACGTATTCCATGATTACAAAGAGCCGTTATTCTGGATTCATCTGAACATGGATTATCCGTTCAACTTAAAAGGTATCCTCTACTTCCCGAAGATCAATACCGAGTACGATTCCATTGAAGGAACCATCAAGCTTTACAACAATCAGGTATTTATCGCAGACAATATCAAAGAAGTTATTCCGGAATTCCTGATGCTCTTAAAAGGTGTTATCGACTGCCCGGATCTGCCGCTGAACGTATCCAGAAGTGCACTTCAGAACGACGGCTTTGTAAAGAAAATCTCCGAGTACATCACCAAGAAAGTGGCTGACAAGCTCACAGGTATGTGCAAGACAGATAAAGAAAGCTATGAGAAATACTGGGATGACATCAGCCCGTTCATCAAATTCGGCTGCTTAAAAGATGAGAAATTCTGTGACCGTATGAACGATTACATCCTCTTCAAAGATATCAATGACAAATACATGACGCTTCCGGAGCTCTTAAAAGAGAAAGAGGAAAAAGAGGCAGAAGCTAAAGATGAAAATGCTGAGAATAAAGCTGATAACGCTGATGCAGATAAAGATACCCGCGAGACAATCTACTATGTAACAGATAAGAATCAGCAGGGACAGTACATTCGTATGTTCAAGGAATCCGATATGAACGCAGTCATCCTTGATCACAACATTGATACTTCTTTCATCACTCAGTTAGAGCAGCGGAATCAGCATTACAAATTTATGCGTATCGATGCTGATGTAACTGATGCACTGAAAGAAGAAGTATCTGAGGAAGATATGAAATCTGCACTGGATACTCTGACAGAGACTTTCCGCACCGCTCTTGGTAAAGAGAATCTGGATGTAAAAGTAGAAAAATTGAAAGACGCTTCTATCTCATCCATGATCACACTCTCCGAAGAGGGACGTCGTATGCAGGATATGATGAAGATGTACAATATGTACGGCATGGATCCGTCCATGTTTGGCGGCAATGAGACATTGGTTCTGAATGTCAACAACAAACTGGTTCAGTATATTCTTGCTCACAAAGATGGCGAACATGTACCGATGTTCTGTAAACAGCTTTATGATCTGGCTATGCTTTCCAACCAGCCGCTTTCACCGGAGGCTATGACAGCGTTCATTAACCGAAGCAATGAGGTTATGATGATTTTGGCTGATAAATAAATTTTAAGAGCAACTTTATAGGTAATATAAGAAATCCTCTTATTTTGCATCACGCAGGCTAAGACGCCTGCTTTGATGAAAAATAAGAGGGTTCTATTTTTTGACATTTCTCCCAAAAAACTGAGCCACCTTTCTTCGATGACTCAATTTGCATGTTTTCATTGTAATTTATTTTTTGGTGTTGGCAATGCTGCTATTTCGGCGTCACCATTGTTAATGGATCAACATATGTTCCAGATACTTTGAATCTGAGATCCAGATGATTTCCAGTTGCATCACCTGTCATTCCAACATATCCGATCACATCTCCCTGTGATACCTTTTGTCCTACGGTCACATTCAAGGAAAAACAATGCAGATACATTGTATGTACGCCGTTTCCGTGATCAATTTCGATATTATTTCCAAAACTGCTGCTGTATTCCGCTTTGATCACCGTTCCGGCTGCACAAGCCTGAATGGATGTGCCCGATGGTGCCGGAATATCAATTCCATTATGAAACTCCTGACCATGATACGGGCAGATACGGCTTCCAAATGAAGAACTGATTGTTTTATAACCTGTCAGCGGCCATACATAATCTGCTTTATTTTCACCCGAATCTGTATACTGCACTTTTCCGTCGATTACCTGGCAGTCTATGCCATTCCAACGCGCGGTTCCATTATAGGAAAAATCGACTTTTCCGTCCACCAGATACCAGATTCCGTTTTCATTTTCTGCAGCGCCAGTAAAATCAAAGTTTACTTTTCCACCTTCAATGCACCACCAGCCGTTTTCATTTTTCGCTACTGTGTTTGCTGAAAAATCCACTTCTCCTTCTCGGATCAGCCACCAGCCATTCTCGTTTTTTGCCACTGTATTCGCAGTAAAATCTACTTTTCCTTCCCGGATCAGCCACCAGCCATTTTCATTTTTCGCTACTGTATTTGCAGTAAAATCTACTTTTCCTTCCCGGATCAGCCACCAGCCGTTTTCATTTTTCGCTACTGTATTTGCAGTAAAGTCTACTTTTCCTTCTCGGATCAACCACCAGCCGTTTTCATTTTTCGCTACTGTATTTGCGGTAAAATCTACTTTTCCATCTCGAACAAACCACCAGCCATTTTCATTTTTCGCCACACCAGTGTAATCAAAATCCACATCACCGTTTGTAATCTTCCACCAGCCATTCTCATATTTACTGATGGTATTAGCTGTACGGTCAATTTTTCCATTCACATACAAATGCCACTGATTTGTCTGCGGATCTTTGCAGACACCCTCTAACACCTTTGTCTCAGTTGCGGCATTTGCAGACACAGGCGCCATCGCACCTGTCAGCACTGCCCCAGTTGCCAAGGCCAGAGCAGCTATTTTTTTCCATCTGTTCATTTTCACTCTACTCTTTTCCCTGCTTGTTTACTGTTGTTCTGTCTCAAAATACTGTGCATATACTTCCATAAAAGATGCGCTCTCAAGTTTCAGGGAAGTATCTACCGTTACTTCCGACCATACATCCTGATTCTCTTTGGAACTTAACTGACTCATATAATCTGCATACGTATCGGTCACCGCATCTGACATGCGCTGCTCTAACACATCTTTCTTATGCTCATCCGTCAGCTCTGCATCAAACGCACTGCTGCAGTAAAAAATATAATATCCATTGTCTGCCTCGATAATGTCAGTGATCCCACCATCCGTCAATGCAAATAATTTTTGAATGATTTCATCAGAAAATGTCGAACGGTTTACGGTTATATCCACCGCATCTGCCTCATTGACAGTCTGCGCCAGTGTCTCAAAATCCGTTCCACCCTGAAGCTGTGTCAGATAAGACTGCGCTTTTGCCTGATCCGTTATATAAATCTGTTTTACACGCATCACCCGCGCTTCATCATCACTGACCTCCTGATTTACATCTGTTTTCAATGATTCATAGAGCTTATCTGCCAGCAAATAACGTTCGAATAATTTTTCTGTCTGTTTCTCATTCACACCAACATACTCACGTTCCGCATCATCCAGTCCATCCAGATACGTTTTCGCTGCTTCCGTCACTTTTTTCTGTTCTTCTTCGGAAAGTGTCACTTCTTTTTCAGAAGCGATGATATCCAATGTATAAACCTGTGCCATCTGCGCCAGTGTCAGATCTTTGATATAGTCTTCCAGACTCTGCTCCTGTCCGTAATCGTGCTCCCACATGTCGATGCCGTACAAATTACTGTACTCTTTCTGGTAATTCATCAGGATCACTTTTGCATCGTCCTTGCTGCAGCTCTCACTGCCAACCTTAAATACCGGCTTTGCAATGACTGCTTCCAACGGATTTCCACAGGCACCAAGCATTGCAGAACAAGCCAGAACAACCGCCAGCGCTCCCGCTTTTTTTCTCATATTTCTACTTTTCAATCAACTGTTCTCCTCTTAACGTTTTCTTAGGCATCTACAACCAGATAACGTCCGTCCGGCAGTTTGAACACTTCATCTGCCTGTTCCAGTTCTTCTTTGCTCATGCCGGCAATATCTGCTCCGGTTTCGTCAAAATATTCCCGTACTTCTTTCATATTTTTGCATACAGCTGCCATGCACATATCCAGAAAATCTTCTGCTTCTTCCGGTGTCTCTGCTACTTTCTCCGGAAAAAGTTTTAACTGGTCTTTTAAAAATGTTTCAATACATACTTTATCGTATTCGCCCATTCTACTGTTCTCCATTTCAAAATTTTCGTTTCCATATCAAGCGGCTTCTCTCCATTCTATCTGTCAAAACTAGACACCGCTATTTTTAATATACCATTGTTGTGGATTTCCCGCAACAAAAAAAGATGTTCACAAGCGGCGTTCAAGTTTTAAACAAATTTTAATCCTGCTCAACACCTGTACGAAAGACATTCAAGTCGAACGCACGTGAGACTTGGTGCGTGATTCTGGTCAGCGAAAGCT
>ENA-OWPB01001085-OWPB01001085.1-human-gut-metagenome-genome-assembly--contig:-NODE-1085-length-27485-cov-14.963143_pt1 | contig 27485 bp, 22 predicted proteins | sample MGYA00248260_ERZ651838 | MGnify/ENA primary metagenome ERZ651838 (study PRJEB26924, sample SAMEA4378304) | human gut metagenome | biome: human gut; feature: human-associated habitat; material: faeces...
AGGGCGAGGATGGAAGCCGTGAGCAGGAAGTAGAAATCTACTACCGCTTCATCGGTAAAATCGACTGACCTTTCTTTTTTACCCAACAATATCTTTAATTAAGGGAGACGGGGGTCGGCCTGCCGGACATCAACACGCTGGAACCACTGGCCGACGCGCTGGGGCTGACCCTTGCCGACCTGATGCACTGCCGCGACCCGCAGGAAGCAGATATTGCACCGGAAGTCCCGCTGGAAGATTTCTTTACCCTGCTGCGCCGTCAACAATCCATTGACTGGCGCTCGGTACGGGCAGTTTTGTTTTGGCTCAGTGCCGCACTGGCCATCTGGGGCATCCTCGCCTGCCCGGGCCGGATGGCCGTCCACTGGCGTACCCTGAGCAATGGGAACCTGCAGGCAGACGGCTGGCTTCCCTCCTGGGTGTTTTTCCCATTGTTCGTCGGGATAGAATTTCTCTCGCTGGAGCTCTGGAACAACTTTGAGCAGACCGGCTACTACCGACACTGGGGTGAGATAGGTGCCTCCGTCACCCGCTCCATGAACTTCTGCTCCCCTACTGTCCGGCTCTGGAAGTTTGTGCTCGACCTGCTGTTCTTCTTCGGGTTCGGCTTTGTGATCCCCTGCGCTGAGATGATGGCGATTCTGATCAACTGAAAAAAAGAAAGCCCTCCTGTCGCACTCAGGCGAAAGGAGGGCTTTCTATCATCTTATCAGAAGGTTTCCGTTCTTATATTCCTCTGATTTTAAGATCCTTTACTTTTCGTTCTTTGCCCGGCGTTCTTTCAGATCGCTTTCCATCTGCGCCAGCGTCTTTTTGTCCAGATTGAACACTACGCCGTATGCAATGATCATCAGGATATAGCTTCCCAGATACATGACCGGCACCAGATAGCGCATCCGAGTTGCCACTTCGATCGTCTGTGCAGCCTTCAGAGATGCATCATAGCCCAGTTTGGTTGCCAGAACAAGGCCCAGAGAAGGTCCGATGCCCTGTGCAAGCTTACGGAAGAAGGAGTGCAGTGCATAGGTAGTGCCTTCTTCTCGCACGCCAAATTTCCACTCGTTGTAATCGATCGCATCCGCCATCAGAGACCAGCTCAGGCAGCTTCCGACTCCGCCGCCCAGCATTGCAATGATCTGACACAGGACATAAAGGCTGAGGCCCCGGCCGTCCGGTGTGATGGGCAGAACCAGCATCAGGACGTAGGCCAGCGCACAGACTACTGAACCAAAGGTCACGGCTTCCTTCTTGCCAAAGCGCTTGACGATACGGCTCACAAAAGGACTGAAAATGAAAACGCCAAAGTAGGAGATCATACCCACAAGGCCGGAGATCTTTGCATTCTTGAAATAAGCCTGGAACAGGATCTGGCCTGCAGTAGAGGCACCATACATACCAATAAACGTTGCGATAGGTGCCAGCGTTGCGCCCACAGCCGGGCGGTTATGGATAAAGTTGTTGAACGCCTTCATGACGTTGAACTTAGGTGCATCCTCTTTCAGAGTGATCGTGGTGTCCACACGCACCTTTGTGTTCGTGACCATAAAGCGGAAGCAGACCAGACCGATCAAACCCATGATCAGAGCGATGACAAACATCTGCTCACCGCGCAGGTTGTTCTGGTTATCATAAATGATCACCGGAATCAGCATACCGGTCAGAAGCCCACCGCCCATAGAACCAATGGAGCGGAAAGTCGACAGCTGTGCACGCTGGATCGGGTCATCCGAGATCAGAGACAGCATCGAGCCATACGGCACATTTGCAACGGTGTAGAAAGCATCCCAGATCATATAGCCTGCCACAAACAGAATGTTCTTGACCATACCGGGAGCCTGCGGGAACGGCAGATAGCAAAGTGCACCGGCCACGGTCAGTCCGATCGCACCGAACCAGATATAGGCAAGGAACTTGTTCCGGCGGTATTTGTGCGTATCCGCATCTACCATTGCTCCGATAATCGGATCGTTGATTGCGTCCCAGATCTGCACGATCAGCAGAAGGGATGCCATCAGGTAGTTGTCGATCCCCATAAACTGCGTCCAATAAATCGTCAGGTAACCTTTGAGCGCAAAACTCATATTGCAGCCAAAGTCACCCGCTGCGTATGCAAGTTTATCACGCAATCCAAACCCTGCAGACGCATCCACTGTTGATTTTCCCATGAAAATACTCCTTCCTCAAATTTCCGGACAATTTTGGCACACGGCCCGCAAGCTGTATGCTCATTTATAAATCCATGATACGGCATCTTCTCCCAAAATGTTAGTACATTTTTACGAAATTGCTCAAAAATTTTACGATTTGAAAGTATTTCTTGTTGTATTCTTTAATCTATGCAGCATTTTCGTAATTCTGTGCAAACAATCTTTTTCTTTTTTGTATACAAAATATTTTTTCTTAGCCGAATCTTTTCTTTGTTGAGAACGGCATTGTGCGCCGAGCATAAAGCAAGGGCCCTTGCACGAGGATCTGTGCAAGGGCCCTTGCTTTATATTGTTTCTTATTTCGCCGCCTCAAACTCGGCTTCGATCTCCACCGAAGGAGCCGGAGTAACAAGGCTGACCACCACGCAGACAAGCAGGGAGGTCAGGAAGGCAGGCAGCAGCTCATAGATGCCGAACACGCCGCCCAGAGGGCTGACGAGGTACTTCCAGACAAAGACCATCAGGCCGCCGGCGAGCATCCCGGCCAGCGCGCCCTGCCAGTTGCAGCGCTTCCAGAAGAGCGCACAGAGCATGACCGCACCGAATGCGCCGCCGAAACCGGCCCATGCAAAGCTGACGATGCCGAACACGCTGGAATTGGGGTCACGGGCCAGCACCACGCCCACCACGCTGACGCAGATGATGGTCAGGCGGGCAGCAAACAGGCTCTGGCGTTCGGTCAGCTTCATGTGGCCGAACTCCTGCAGGATGTTCTGGGAGACGCTGGACGCGGCAGCAAGCATCTGACTGTCGGCGGTGGACATGGTGGCGGCAAGGATGCCCGCCAGGATCAGGCCCGCCAGCACGGCTGCCAGAATGCCGTGCTGTGCAATGAGGTTTGCAATGCGGACGATGACCGTCTCGCTGGAGGAGCCGCTCAGGTATTCCAGCGCGCCTGCCTTGGTCATGCCAAGGCCCACCATGCCAATGATGATGGAGGCGGTCATGGCAATGATGACCCACACGCTGGCAATGCGGCGGCTGAGCACCAGCTTCTTTTCATCCTCAATGGCCATGAAGCGGAGCAGGATGTGGGGCATTCCGAAGTAGCCCAGGCCCCACGCCATGGTGGAGACGATGTCCAGCAGGCTGTACGAGGTGGCCGTGCCCTCGGCAGCGTTGTGGCTGGCCATCATAGTCAGGTAACCGGGCAGGCTCTGAGCGTTGGCCACAACGGCATCCCAGCCGCCTGCCGCACCAATGCCGTATACCAGCACAGCCACAAGGGCCAGACTCATCACAACGGACTGGATGAGGTCGGTAGTGGTAACGGCGCGGAAGCCGCCCGTGATGGTATAGCCCACGATGACGCAGGCCGAGACCACCATGGCCGCCATGTAATCCACGCCGAACAGGCTGTGGAACAGCTTGCCGCAGGCGGCAAAGCCCGAAGCCGTGTAGGGCACAAAGAACACGATGATGATCACCGCGCCCAGTGCGTTGAGCAGATTGCGCTGGTCGTGGAAGCGCAGGGACAGGAACTGCGGCACGGTGATGGCTTCCAGATTGGCCGAATACCGCCGCAGCCGCCGGGCCACGATGAGCCAGTTCAGCCAGGTGCCCAGCGCCAGGCCGATGGCGGTCCAGCCGGGCGAGGCGATGCCGGTGAGGTAGGCAAGGCCCGGCATTCCCATCAGCAGCCAGCTGGACATATCGCTGGCTTCGGCACTCATGGCCGTGACCAGCGGGCCCATCTTGCGGCCGCCAAGGTAGAAATCGGTGCTGTCGTTGTTGGACTTGCTGTATGCAAACCCAACCAACAGCATTGCCACCAGATAGATGATGATGGTGGCGATGATGCAGATGTTGGTCATATACTTTTTCCCCCTTGTCTTTCCAAATGAAAGTACGCTTCGATTTTACCACAGTAAAGCATCAAAGTGCAAGCCTTTTGGCAAAACTTTGTCCTGATTCGCCAAAAGTCCACGAGTGGCGGACAAAAAGTTTTCAAACAGAAACGGGAGGTGCCGGTGGGGCATCTCCCGTTTGTTTCAATGATAGAATGTATCAAAATTGATCTGCCGGTAGAACCGCTGCTGGAGCTGGTCAAAATTCTCGCAGTCCTGGGCCAGCAGCCACATGACCTTGGTGACAACGGCCTCAATGGTCATATCGTGGGCCTCCAGGAAGCGGAAGCGGTTCTTGACCCGCTTGCCCACCTCGTAAATACCCACATCACTGCCCTCATAAGTGACCTGCGTGGTCAGGATCAGGATCTTGTGGGTCTTGTCGTAATCGCCCAGCTCCTCGGCAAAGGCATCCATGAGCCGCTGGGGAATGCCGCCCACACCAAAGCTTTCCACAATGACGCAGTCATATTGTTGAAAGATGGCTGGGATAAGCTCCGGCCCAAGGCCGGGGGTCAGCTTGAGCAGGAACACTTTGGGGTTCAGCGCCCGGCCAAACTCCACCGGGCCGGTGGGCCAGGGCGAAGCCACATACCGTACCAACCGGTCGCCCTGCACCAGCGCCAGCGCCGGGAAGTTGACCGACGCAAAGGCATCGTAACTGATGGTCTTGTTCTTCTTGGCGCGGGTGCCCGCAATGACGTGCCCGCCAAACACCACCATCACACCCCGGCTGCCCGGATCAAGGGCGCAGATCACGCTGTCCCGCAGGTTCTTCTTGGCATCGGTGATCTCATTGGAAATGGGCTGCTGGGCACCCGTGAGGATGATGGGCTTGTCCGCGTTCTGGACAAGGTAGGACAGCGCCGCCGCCGAGTAGGCCAGCGTATCGGTGCCGTGGCAGATGATAAAGCCATCGTAAAGCGCATAGTTTTCCTGCACGGCCTTGGCCATCATCAGCCAGTGCTCCGGGCCAAGGTCGGTGCTGTCGATGCTGCACAGGTTGAGCGTTTCCGGGCAGCAGAGCTGCTGCAATTCCGGCAGATGGGCCAGCAGCTCCTCGCTGGTCAGAACAGGCTTGAGCCCCTGTGCGGTGCGCACGCTGGCAATGGTGCCGCCGGTGGTGATAAAAAGCAGGCGCTGCTTGGACATAGGTTTTTCCCCTCCATGGTGTCGATTTTTGCGATGTTTTCAGTATAGCACAGTTCGTCGGAGATGAAAAGTGCGGGGAGTTGAGGTATAATAGTTATCATAAGATCAAACAGTCCTCAACCTCTCCGTCATTGCTACGCAATGCCACCTTTCCTAGTAGGAGAGGCCTTGGCAAAGAGGCAAGGCTTTACGCAATGCCAATGGCTCCCCTACTAGGGGAGCTGTCGAGCGGATGCGAGACTGAGAGGTTGGACAAAAGCAAACCTACCATAAGGAGAAACTGCCATGTCTAACATTGTGATCATCGGTTCCGGCCCCGCAGGTGTCTCGGCGGCATTGTATGCCGCACGCGCCGGGGTGCAGACCACCGTTCTGACCAAGGGCCCCGGCGCACTGGACCGGGCCGAGCTCATCCAGAACTACTACGGCTTTGCCGAACCCATCACCGGTGCCGAACTGGAACGCCGGGGCATCGAGGGTGCCAAGGCCGTGGGGGTGGAGTTCGTCACCACCGAGGCCGTGGGCCTGACCTACACCGACAAGCTGACCGTGGAGACGCTGGCCGGGGATTTCCCTGCCGATGCCGTCATTCTGGCCACGGGAGCTTCCCGGGCAGCGCCCCGCATTCCGGGCCTTGCCGGGCTGGAGGGCCACGGCGTGAGCTACTGCGCCACCTGCGATGCCTTTTTCTACCGCGGCAGGGATGTGGCCGTGCTGGGCAGCGGAGAGTACGCCCTGCACGAGGTACAGGCCCTGCTGCCCGTGGCTCACAGCGTCACCCTGCTCACGGGCGGGGCCCCGCTGACGGCACAGTTCCCGCCGGAGGTGGCCGTGCGGACGGAAGCCGTGGAAGCCATCCTCGGCGAAGAGCGGGTCACCGGCGTGCAGCTGAAAGACGGTGGGACGCTGGAAGTCTCCGGCGTGTTTGTGGCGCTGGGCGTGGCGGGCAGCACTGCCCTGGCCCGCAAGCTGGGGGCCGAGGTGAACGGCAGCCGGATCGTGGTGGATGACCACATGCAGACCTCCCTGCCCGGCCTGTACGCCGCCGGAGACTGCACCGGCGGGCTGCTGCAGGTCGCCAAGGCCGTGTACGAGGGTGCCGTGGCAGGCACCGAAGCCGCCAAAGCCCTGCGGAAATGACCCAGACAGAAAAAGGACGCTGTGCCCTGCGGCACAGCGTCCTTTTATTGCTTTGCTCAGCTCTTGCAGCCGGATTCCTCTTCGATGCCGGTGAAATCGCTGGCCTCCGCGATCTTGGTGGTATCGAACTTGCCGTTCTCATCCTTGGGGGCAACGGCAGGGCCTGCCTCCACAGGATTCACGGTCGTTTCCTCTGCCGCAGGCTTTTCCTCGGCAGGCTCCTCTGCCCGGGCAGCTTCCACCACCGGGGCTGCGGGCGCAGTCTCGGGCTCGGCAGGAGCCTTTTCAAAGGCAGGGGGCCATGCGTCACCGGGAGCGGTCTCCCTGGCCTCGCCCTCGGCGTAGGCTTCGGCAGTCTTTTCGGCCTCGGCGGGGTCCTTTTCAGCTTCCTCGGGGAACTCCACGTTTTCGACGTGGAGCGGGTCCTTGTCGTTCAGAACTTTGTCCAGCACGACGATGGCGGCACCGGTAACAGCCACAGCGGCAACGGCACCCAGAACACGGAACAGAGTTTTCATGGTGAAGTCCTCCCTGTATAAGTTAGGATTAAGAGAATGTTACGACATCGTTCTGCGGCTTTTCGGCGGGCTCCACCGAAATGGCGGTCAGCACCGGGCCCTTGCCGCGGTAGATGTTGTGGAACTTGTAGCTCACCTTGGCGGTCACCCGCACCCAGCTGCGCTGCTCCAGAGCCTTGTAGCCGTCGTAGCTGCAGGGGAAGCCCACGAACTGGATATCCTGCACGCAGCAGGTCATGGCAAAGCGGCCGGGCACGAAGCTGTTCTTGCCGGCGCGGTTGGTCTGGCACACCTGTGCCAGGAATTTGACCGTCTTGCCGGTGTACTTCTGGGGCTCGTCCTGGCAGTCCATGTACCAGATGCCGAAATCGTCGTCATGGATGTCGATGACCGGGGCGTTCACGTCGAAGGGCAGCGGGTCGGGGATGTCGTCATAGGCTACGCTGCCGTCCTTGAACTCGTAGGCGATGTCGCACTTGCGGGAAGCCTGACGCACCAGCTTGTGCAGCTCCTGCCGGGCCTCGTCGTTGTTCACGGCTTCGGCGCGGTTGAACACGATCAGCTCACTGCGGGCGATCTTGTCCAGCAGCAGGCTGCGCATGGAGTTGTCGCGGGCATAGGTCAGGGCGGTGGTGCCGTCGGCCGTGGCGATGCACTGGTACACCAGCCAGTTTTCCGGCAGGGCATCGGCCAGCTCCTGCAGCAGCCACATGCCGTTGTACTCGATGACCACGCGGCCTGCGCCGGATTCCTTTTCCAGCTTGGCCAGGTTCTGCGGGTTCATCTCTGCCTTGTCCTCGATCACCTTGACGGTCACACCGGGGAAGGCGAACTTCTTGGGGTTGTACTCTTCTTCACCCTCTTCGCAGATCAGCAGCAGGGTCTTGTCGCCGGAGTCGAAGTTGGGGTCCTCAAAGGTCTCCTGAATGAATTTGGTCTTGCCGCTTTCCAGAAAGCCCACAAACAGGTAGACCGGAATTTCTTTTGCCATAATGGATGGTTTCTCCTTCTTTTACATCTCAGCAGCCGAACAGCTCTGCAATGGCCTTCTCGTTCAGCTTGGAGCCGATGACCACCAGTTTGCCGCCCACGTCGGCGCCGCGGGCACGCACTTCCCACTCGCCGGGCACATAGTCGAACTCCAGCCAGCCGTCGGCACCGCCGTCCACGATGCCCTTGCTGCGCAGGATCATGCCGTAATTGCCGGTGTCCAGCTCGGTGAGGGCGTGCTCCACTTCGGCCTTGGTAAACTTGCGGGCCGTCTCGACGCCCCAGCTGGTGAACACCTCATCGGCGTCGTGGTCATGATGATGGTGGTGATGGCCGCAGCAGCAGTGGTCGCCGTGCTCATGATGATGCTCGTGCTCGTCCTCGTCGTCATCGTGATGGTGGTGGCCGCAGCAGCAATGCTCCTCGTGGTCATGATCCTCATCGTGATCATGGTGGTGCTCATGCTCGTCGTGGTCATCGTCCTCGTCATGGTCGTGATGGTGATGCTCGTGCTCGTGCTCGTCCTCGTCATCATCGTGGTGGTGATGGCCGCAGCTGCACACGCCGTTCTCGTCGTCGTGATGGTGATGGTGGTGCTCTTCTTCCTCGTCCTCCTCGGCGTGCTTCTCGTTTGCCTTGGCGGCCATGGCGATCAGCTCTGCCTTGAAGTCGTCCTTGGTGGACATGGCTTTCAGGATCTGCTCACCGGTCAGCTCGTCCCATGCGGTGGTCACGATGGTGGCGGTGGGGTTCTTCTCGCGCAGCATGGCCACGGCGGCGGCGATCTTCTCCTCGCTGGCGGTCTGGGTGCGGCTGAGCAGGATGCAGCTTGCATGGCTGATCTGGTCGTCGTAGAACTCACCGAAGTTCTTCATATACATCTTGACCTTGTTGACGTCGGCCACGGTAACGAAGCTGCTCAGCTGAACATCCAGATGCTCGGCCACGCCCTCGACAGCGCGGGTCACGTCGGACAGCTTGCCGACGCCGGAGGGCTCGATGACGATGCGGTCGGGGTGGTACTGCTCCACCACCTGCTGCAGAGCGGCGCGGAAATCGCCCACCAGAGAGCAGCAGATGCAGCCGGCGTTCAGCTCATTGATCTGGATGCCGGACTCCTTCAGGAAGCCGCCGTCGATGCCGATCTCACCGAACTCGTTCTCGATCAGAACGACCTGCTGGCCGGCAAAGGCCTCCTTGATGAGTTTTTTGATCAGAGTGGTCTTGCCGGCGCCCAAGAAGCCGGAAAAAATATCAATTTTGGTCATAGTTTGAATGCCTCTTTCTTTGTTAGCAGACAGAGCCGCAGAGCGCTGGCCCGTAAAATCTTACATCTCTATTATAGCAAGCCTGTCAATGGGAAAACGGCCTTTTTCAAGAAAAAATTGTAACATTTTTTGCAATTTGGTTGCGTTTTCGCGTTTTGGACGACAAATAAGGGGAACCGGCGGCCCCGGCGGGCAGCGATTCGGCAAGGGGCAGGCTCCGGCAGAGGGACGGACGCCCCCGGACGGCAAGACCCCGCCAACGGACGGTCAACGACCGGCAGGCGGTCAGCCCCCCGCAGGATGCAGGCGACACTGCGGCGGCTGTTGACAGCACAGCAACCGTGTTTGCGTCCGGAACAGCCGACACTCCCGCATTGCATTCTTTGCGCCGGAATGCTACAATATGCAGTAGCAAACCACCGCCGCCGGACGTTCTTCCGGCAAATATGAGAAAGAAGGCTTTTCTATGAGCATGAATACAGTTCCCGAACGGTTGGCCGCTCTGCGTGCCGCCATGCAGGCAAACGGTGTGGACGTGTACCTGATCCCGGTGGGCGACCCCCACTCCAGCGAGTACCTGCCCGACCACTACACCTCCCTGACCTACTTCTCCGGCTTCCATGGTGAAAACTCCAACTTCGTGGTCACCATGACCGAGAGTGCTGTCTGGGCCGACGGCCGTTACTTTGTGCAGGCCGAGAAGGAGATCGCAGGCACCGAGATCCAGCTGATGAAGATGGGTGAGCCGGGCGTGCCCACCGTGGAGGAATACTGCGCCAAGGTGGTGCCTGAGGGCGGCAAGCTGGGCCTGTGCGGTCTGACCGCCAGCTGCGCGCTGGTGAACAGCGTGAAGAAGGCGCTGGAAACCAAGAACGCCGCCATCAAGACCCTGTTCCTGGAGGATGAGCTGTGGACCGAGGGCCGTCCGGCTCTGCCCGCTACCACGGCCTGGATCCTGCCCAAGGAATACGCAGGCTTCTCCCCGGCCGAAAAGCTGGGCCAGCTGCGTGCAAAGCTGGCCGAGTTGGGCTGCACCGCCCAGCTGGTGGGTAAGCTGGACAACCTTGCCTGGCTGCTGAACCTGCGCGCCATGGACATCGAGTGCACCCCCTACGCCATGGCCTACTGCTATGTCACCCCGGACCGCGCCGTGCTATTCATCAACACCGCCCGCGTGACTCCGGAGGCAAAGGCGGAACTGGAAGCCAACGGTGTGACCCTGGCCGAGTACGACAGTGTGCTGGACTTCATGGCCGCTGAGACCGAGCCCCAGACCGTGCTGGCAGAGAGCGCCACCGTGAACTATGCCGTGTATCAGGTGCTGGAGAACAACGCCGCCCTCACCGTGAAGGACCTGGTCGACCCGCTGCTGCCCATGAAGGGCGTGAAGAACGAAGTGGAGCTGACCCACGACAAGGAAGCCCACCTGCGCGACGCTGTGGCTATGGTGCGGTTCCAGATCGAGCTGGAAAAGCGTCTGGAAGCCGGCGAAGAGCTGACCGAGCTGACCGTGGACGAGATCCTGCACAAGTACCGCAGCACCACGGATAAGTTCATCGTGGAAAGCTTTGGCACCATTGCGGCCTACGGCGGCAACGCAGCCATGATGCACTACCACGCCACCCCGGAGGACCACGCAAAGCTCCAGCGCAAGGGCTTTTTGCTGGTGGACAGCGGTGCCACTTACATGGACGGCACCACCGACATCACCCGCACCTACCCGCTGGGTGAGCTGACCGAGGACGAGCGCAAGTTCTACACCTGGACCCTGCAGTGCCACATCGACATCGCCAAGGCGGTCTGGCTGGACTACTGCGACTGCCATATGATCGACACCATCGCCCGTGAACCGCTGTGGCAGCACCTGATCAACTACCGCTGCGGCACCGGCCACAGCGTCAGCTTTGTGGGCAACGTCCACGAAGGCCCCCACGCCCTGAACGGCCGCAACACCACCCTGATGCGCCCGGGTATGATCGTGACCGACGAGCCCGGCGTGTACGAGACCGATCTGGTGGGCATCCGCATCGAGAACGAGCTGGTGTGCGTGCACAAGGCCGACAACCAGTACGGCACCTTCCTGGGCTTTGAGCCGATCATGTTCGTGCCCATCGCCACTTCTCCCATCGTGCCCGGTGTGCTGACCAAGGACGAGCTGGACTGGCTGAACAACTACCACCGTCAGGTGTTCGAGAAGCTGGCACCCCGCCTGAACGACGAGGAGCGCGAGTGGCTGGCCAAGAAGTGCGCCGCCATCGGCTGCTGAGCACCCGGCCGCTGAACATCGCATAAAAAAGCGGGAAGCCGTGCCGGAGCGTGCAAGCTCCTGCGGCTTCCCGTTTGTTGCTTTTGCTTATTCTTTGGGGTCGCTGTCGTGCCGGGCCTTCCACTCGGCACTGCGTTCCTGCGCCGTTTCCCGCAGCTCCTCCCGCATGCCGTTCCAGCGCTCGCGCGCTTCGGCGGTGCGGGTCTGCACGTCCTCGCGGGCATCCTTCCAGTAGGCCTTGGCCTCGTCGATGACCTCCTTGAAGGGGCCGGAAGGGTAAGTGCTCTCCGCGATATCCACCAGGAATTTGTACAGCTGCGGGCGCACCTGCTCGTACATGCCCAGACGGGTGTACAGGTCCTTGTAATAGCGGAACACCTGGATCTTGTTCTGCACGAGGGTGGCGGGGTTGATCTGGGTGTGGCAGATGCTCTGGGGATTCTGCACATAGTAGTAGCCCGGCTGTGCAATGGAAGCAAACACCGCGGCGTACTGGATGTACTGCATGTTGAACACCAGATCTTCGGCCCAGCGCATCTCGCTGGTGAACCGGATGTCGTGCGCAAGCAGCATTTCGCGGCGGTAGAGCTTGTTCCACAGCACGCTGTAGAAATAGGAGGCGGGCTTGTCCATCAGGCGGCGGGCAAAGGTGTCCTTGTCGTACACGCCCTCGGGCAGAAAACCGTACACCCGCACCTCCGGCGGGCGGGCGACGTGCATCACGCCAAGGTCGTCCTGCAGCTTTTCCAGCACCTGTTCGGGCTTGGTGGCCCCGGCGGGGATCACCATCTTGTAAGGTGCGATGACCAGGTCGGCGCTGTTCTGTTCGGCAGCGGTGACCAGATGCTCGGTGAAGTCCGGGTCGATGTAGTCGTCGCTGTCCACGAACTGCACATACTTGCCGCTGGCCAGCTTCAGGCCCAGGTTGCGGGTGTCGGACACGCCGGAGTTGGCCTTGTCCACCAGCACGATGCGCTCGTCCTTTGCGCGGAACGCTTCGCACACGGGCAGGCTCTGATCCTTGGAGCCATCGTTCAGCACGATGACCTCGATGTTCTGCCAGCTCTGGGCGCAGATGCTCTCCAGACAGCGGGCGATGTGGTTCTGGGCGTTGTACACGGGCAGAATGATGCTGACAAGGGGCTTTGACATGGCGGCGTCTCCTTTGTTGTTTTTTGATTACTATACCCCCGCACCGCGCAAAATGCAAGGGCGGGTTTGAAGAGGAGGGATCCTGTGATCTTTCACATTGCGGTGTGCAGCCCGGACGCGGGCCTGCGCAGCGGGCTGGAACGCCAGTGCATGGAATTTTTTGCCCGGCGAGCGGACGCCTGCATCGTGGAACACCTGCCGGACACCGACGCCCTGCTGCGGAAGGACGGGGAGGGCGTGCGGTACGACCTGTACCTGCTGGAGCTTTCCGGCTCGGCTACGCCGGTGGGGCTGGCGGCTGCCGGGGAGCTGCGCCGCCGGGGCCGCCGGGCCCCGCTGGCCTTTGTGGCCCGCACCACGGCCCACGCTTACAGCGCCTACAAGGTGGATGCGCTGCAATATCTGCTGCTGCCGGTGCGCCAACGGGAGCTTTCGGCCCTGCTGGCCCGCGCCACCGAGCCGGAATACGGCCCGTCCGTCACGGTGAACACCGCCGAGGGCCTGCGGGCGCTGCCCTATGCGGGCATCGAATATCTGGAGTGCACCCACCACATCGTGCACTTCCACCTCACCAGCGGGGAGGACGTGCCCACCCTGTCGCTGCGGGTGCCGTTTTCTGCGGTGGCACAGCCTCTGCTGGCGGATGGGCGCTTTTTGCAGCCCCACCGCTCCTATGTGGTCAATCTGGCCGAGGCGGATCTGCTTTCTGCCGGGGAGCTGCGCATGCGCAGCGGGGCCCGCATCTCCATCCCCCGCGGGCGGGAGGGTGCCGTGCGGGACGCCTTCCAGCAATGGGTGCAGCAGCAGAAATACAGCCTGAAATAACAGCACGCCGGTGCTCCCACAGCGGGAACACCGGCGTGTTTTTTGCGGAAAAATTTCTCAGATCTTTGTCCAGTCCAGTGCGGTCCAGTCCGGCAGGAACTGGTCGCACACCTGCGCCATGGCAGGGGCATCGTCGGCACTGGCGGCGTCCTGCACGCCCAGCACGGTGAACCCGGCCTTGTGGGCAGTGGAAGCGGCGTAAATGGCGTCCTCGCACACGGCGCAGGCGGCGGGGTCGGCCCCGCCCAGCCGGTGCATGCACTCGAAGAACACCTCCGGGCGGCTCTTGTGCAGCACGCCCTGCGCCTCCACGATGAAGGAAAAATAGTCCGCGATGCCCAGCCGGGTGAGCACGGTGCGGCACTGGTCGGACCAGGTGTTGGAGCACAGGCACAGCCGGGCCCCCTCGGCCTGCAGCTTTGCCAGCAGGGTGCGCACACCGGGCTTCAGGTCCACCGTTTCGTACAGCTGGGCGATCACGTCCCGCATCACGTCGTAATATTCCGCCTCGGTCAGGGGCAGGCCGTATTCTCGGATGAGGTAGCGGGCACCGTCGGCCATGCCCATGGTCAGCAGCACGTCGTTCAGGTCTGCCTTGGGCGTGCGGCCATAGCGCTGCAGCAGCGCCAGCGGGGCACCCCGCCACACCACGGTCATGCTGTCGGTGAGGGTGCCGTCCATATCAAAGATCCATTGCTTGCAGCGCATGGGGCAAAGTTCCTCCTTTAAGATGATTCCTGCCCAGTATACCACGGATCTTAGCCGTATAAAAGCCGTGAGGAACCAAAAAACGGGGAGAAATTTTCCGGAAAATATGGTATAATTTCAGCAAAGACAGACAGGGAGGCAGGCAGTATGGAAAACCAAACCATTCCGTGCAAAGCGCTGGTGCTGGCCGGCGGCGGAGCACGCGGCAGCTATCAGGTGGGCGTGTGGAAGGCTCTGATGGAGCTGGACTGGCACCCGCAGATCATCACCGGCACCAGTGTGGGCAGCCTGAACGGTGCCATGTTCGTGCTGGACCTGTACGAGGTGGCGCGGGATATGTGGCTGACCATCCGCAGCAAGGATGTGATGGAGCTGCCCGAAGAAAACGCCGACCTGTCGGCCCTGCACAGTTTTCTGCGCAGCGTGGTGAAGGCCGGCGGTATGGACGTCTCGCCGCTGGAAGAGATCGTGGAACGGGTGCTGGACGAGGACGCGCTGCGCCGCGCCAACATCCGCTTTGGCCTTGTCACGGTGGAGCAGCGGGGCCTGAAGCCCCGGGAGCTGACGCTGGACGAGATCCCGCAGGGCCGCGTGAAGGATTACCTCATGGCCTCGGCGGCCTGCTTCCCTGCCCTGCGGGCGCGGGATATCGACGGGGTCAAGTTCCTGGACGGCGGCTACAGCGACAACATGCCCACCGGCCTTGCGAAAAAGATGGGGGCTGACGAGCTGGTGTGCGTGGACCTGGAGGGGGTGGGCATCACCCGCCCCAACCTCACCGGTCTGCCCACCACCATGGTGCGCAGCTACTGGGAGCTGGGCGACATCCTGCATTTTGACCCCGATACCGCCCGCCGCAATGTGGAGCTGGGTTATTACGACACCCTGCGGGCCTTTGGCCGGGTGCGGGGCTGCGCCTATGCCGTGGACAACGGCCCGGACAGCAGCGCCGATGCTGCCGCGTTCCGGGCACGGTTCGACGCGGTGCAGAAGGCCGTGCGGGAGAAATACCCCGTGACCCTTACCGCAGACGCGGCCCTGCTGCTGGCCCGGATGAAGGACGCCGAGCTTGCCCCGCTGGAAGCCGTGGCCGAGGACGTGGGGGTAGACCCCACGGTGTACTACACCACCCGGACGCTGGGGCAGGCGTTTCTGGACAAATGCGACCGTGCGCGCATGGCCGGGTTCGCCCCGCTGTTTGCAGGCAGCGCGGACGCGGGCCGGGCGGCGCTGGCAGCCCTGCTGCCCAATACATTCTTGCAGGCGCTGGTCTGGCAGGCCCTGACCGCGCCGGAACTGCCGGAGGTGACCGAACATGAAGATCTGTAAAGGTGTTTCTGCGTCCCCGGGCCTTGTGCTGGGGCAGGTGAGCCGGTTGGAACGCCATGTGGAAACGTTCAGCACCGGGCCCTTTGACCCGGAACGGGAGCTGCGCCAGCTGGAAGATGCGGTGCGCACCGCCCAGAGCGAGCTGGACTCCATGGCAGAGCGGGCCGCTTCCACCGAGCAGGCCATCCTGCAGTTCCAGAGCATGATGCTGGACGACGAAGGCATGATGAACGAGGTGCGGTTCTGCATCAAGGCAGGCATCAGCGCCGCCGCCGCCATGGACAAGGTGGGCCAGCGTTACGCCGACCAGCTGGCCAACATGAAGGACAACCCCTACATGCAGCTGCGCAGCGTGGACATTCTGGACGCCACCAGCCGGGTGATCAACATTCTGGGCAACCGGCCCCGCATGTGGCTGGCACTGGACCACCCGGTGATCCTGGCCGCCGACCGCCTGATGCCCACCGACCTGTTCAGTGTGCCCTCCGGCATGATCCTGGGCGTCGTCACCACCGAGGGCAGCGGCCAGAGCCATGCCGCCATCATTGCCCGGGCCATGAACATCCCCGGCATCGTGCAGGTGGGAGCGGATTTTCTGGAGGATTGCGACGGCCGCACGGTCATTCTGGATGCCACCAAGGGCGAATGCATCCTGGACCCGGACGCGGTGGCCCGCCAGCAGGCAGAGGCCCGCATCTGTGAGCTGCAGCGTGAAAACGAAGAAATGCGGGTGCTGGGCCGCCAGCCCGGCTACACCCGGGACGGCGCAGCCTTTGAGCTGCTGGCCAACTGCTTTGGCCCGGAGGACATCGACACCGCCATGCAGTCCGGTGCCCGGGGCGTGGGCCTGCTGCGCAGCAGCTACATGATGCTGCCCGGCCGCATTCTGGACGAGCAGGAACAGTTCTATTTCTATTCCTCCTGTCTGGCCGCAGCACAGGGCTGCCCTGTGACCGTGCGCACCTTCGATTTTGGCGCCGACCGCACCATGGCGGACGCCTATCAGGGGGTGCAGTCCTCCAAGCTGGGGCTGCGGGGCATCCGCAACAGCCTGCGCCAGCCCCGGCAGTTCGAGACCCAGATCTGCGCCTTGCTGCGCGCAGCGGCCCGCGGCCCGCTGCGGGTGATGTTCCCCATGGTGACCGATGTGGAGGACTGGGACGCCGCCATGCACATCGTGGAGCACTGCCGCCAGAGCCTGCGGGAGCGGGGCGTGCCCTTCAACGAAAAGACCCCCTTCGGCGTCATGCTCAGCGTGCCGTCGGCCTGCCTGACGGCAGAGGAGTTCGTGGCCCACGGGTGCGATTTTCTGGTCATCGGCACCAACGACCTGACCCAGTACACCCACGCCGCCGACCGGGAGCTGGCCAGCGCGGAGCGGTATTACCGCCCCGCCAGCCCGGCCATGAAAAAGCTCATCGCCATGGTCATGGAGACGGCAAAGGCCGGCAGCGTGCCGGTGACCATCTGCGGCCTTGCCGTGGGCAACCCGGTGAATACGGTGCAGTATCTGCAGATGGGCCTGCGCAGCTTCTCGGTGAGTCCGCAGAACCTGCTGCACACCAAAAAGGCTCTGCTGGAAGCCGACGCCCACCCGGACGACACCGAGCTGGAATAAAGCGATAAAAGAAAGGGGCTGCTGCACGCTGTGCAGCAGCCCCCTTTGTTTGGGGAACCTGCCGTGCAGCTTGCGGAATGCACAGCAGGAGAAGATGGCTTTTAATCAGTTCATGCGGCGGCCTTTGCGGTCCAGCACAAAGCCCGCTGCCAGCAGGAACAGACCGCTCAGGGCGCTGCCCACCACTGCCAGCCAGTTTGCACCGGTCTGGGGCAGGGCGGCGGCAGAAACGGCAGCAGCTTCCGGCTTTGCATCCTGCACCACGTTCTGGGCAGCCGCAGGGGTCACAGCAGCGTCAGCGGTGGTGTCTGCGGCGGGCGTGTCAGCCGGTGCAGTGCTGTCCTGCACAGGGGCATCCGGGGTCACGGCGGGGTCTGCCGGGGTCACCTCCGGGGTGGACGGGACGTCCGGGGTGCTGGGCGTGTCCGGGGTGTCGGGCGTATCCGGCTTGTTGGGGGTGTCCGGCTTGTTGGGCGTGTCCGGTTCACTGGGTTCCGGGGTCAGTTTGGGCAGCACCACATGCTTGGTCTGCCCGCACTTGTCAATGCTGCAGATGTAGTCTGCATAGCCGTCCTTTTCCAGCGTAGGCTCCACGACCTTGCCCACCAGCTTCCAGTCGTGCAGGTCCTCGTCCTTCAGCTTGGTGATGTCAACAATTTCTTCGGGGTGCTCTTCCATGTACTTGCGGTTGTGGACGGTCTGGTAAAGGGTACCGGGGTTGCAGCCGACCAAATCCTTCTCTTTAGTATACGAAGCATTGTTATACATCCGGACAATGACGCTGTTTTTTTCGCCGAAGGGAGATGTTCCTTTTTCGTCATAGTGAATGATATCGGGAGCGCCATTACCGGCACTGATGGCACCTTTCTGATCCGGCTGGCAGGACGCATTGACGGTGGTGTTGCCCGTGGTGCCGTTGATGGTAACGGTGACATCCTGCACTGTGCCGTCGTAGTTGTAGCCGCCGCCGATAGCAGATGCACTGTATTCTCCGCCAATAGCCTTTACCGTACCACCGGTAATGGTGACCGTTGTTTTCCCCTTAGTGCACCCGTTTCCGCTTCCGATCGCAGCTGCTCCGTGGGAGCCAACAGCTGTTACATTGGCTTTATCGGAAATATCAACAGTCGTGTTACATCTTACATCATCATTCGAAGTCCCATACACATCTTCTCCGGAACCAATGCCGGCACCGCTTTGAGCGCCAAAGGCAGTGACGTCAGCGCTGCCGGAAATTTTGACGCTTCCTCCCCGGTAGCGGCCGCCGCCGATGCCTGCGCTACCATACCCGGCATAAGCGGTCACCTTGGCATCATCCTTGATGAGGATATCCGTTCCCATACCATCCTCACCGCCGCCGATCCCGGCACCGCCGCTGCCCGAACCGGAAGCCGTGACATTAGCGCTGCCGGAGATGGTGATGTTGGTGGCATTGCCGTTCTCGCCGCCGCCGATCCCAGCTGAATAGTAGCCGCCTGCAGCAGTCACATCGGCATTGCCGGTGATCGTGATATTCTTGGCATCTCCGTAACTGACAGCACCACCGATACCGGCACCGGAATTATACTCACCCCACATATCCTGGTATTTACCCGTGTAATATTCGAGATTTTCGTCAACAGGGCCTGCTTTTATACAACCGCCCGTAATTGTGATGTTGGACGTGTCCTGACAGGTATCGTCATAACTGCCTTTGCGACCGCCAATACCGGCACCACCACCTTTGCCAACTACATTCAGACTGCCGACATCACCGGGTTGTCCCTCTTCTTTTTTGGAGCCGTTGTTGTTCAGATCATCCTTGATGGTCAGAGAGCCATGACTTACATCATCGGCTTTTTCCAGACCTGCATGTCCTCTTCCGCTGATAAGAGTATTATCCCCGTTCAGTTCGATTTCGGTATTGCCGTCACCCGTCACGGTCAGGGCAGCCTTGCTGCTGCCGTAGACATCGATGTTCACGTTGTCCAGCGTGACCTTGGCGGTGTTGCCCTTTTCGGCGTCAATGGTGATGGCGTTGTGGGTGGTCTTGATTTCGCCGGTGGTCGCGGTCTCGCCGGTGGTCGCGGTCTCGCCGGTGGTCGTGGTCTCGCCGGTGGTCGCGGTCTCGCCGGTGGTCTTGTCTTTGGTGGTCAGGGTGATGTCATCATCCAGACGGTCTTTGATTTCGCCCTTGTCGTCCGTCACATAGGTGCCCTTGGACTTATCCTCCCACTGGGTGATACGCTGTTCGCCGTCCGCAGCAAGGATGTCCACACTGCCCTTGTTCAAATCGTAAGTGTCCGCAAAGGCTGCTGTGGCGATGGAAGAGACCATTGCCATCAACGCAGCTGTAGAAAGTGCCCGCAAGGCCAGCTGCTGTTTCACATTTTTCCGCATTGCAAAACCCTCCAAACAAAAAACTTACAGAGACGTGAACGTTACCGGGAACGATGCCGAAAACCGGCAAAACCCGGAACTTCGGGGCAGAAAATCACATGGCTGTGCATTTTCATGCCCGGCGTCTCTTTGTGGCGCAAGTATAGTACTGTGCCGTGGAGAATGTCAAGACAAAACGCTGAATTTTCGGGGGGGGGGTTAGTAATTTTGTGGAACGAGCACAAAAACAGCTGAGAATTTGCGATAGAATGACAGGGTAATGCTGCACAAAAATCCGGGAGATCTTTATACGGGGCAAAAAATAAAAAATGGGCCCGGGAAAGCCCGCAGACTTTCCCGAACCCGTGGGTCGGAATTTTTCTTTGATGGAAGGTGCGCCGCCCGGAGCCCCGGTTATTCCAGATTGCCGGTCAGGGTCATCACGGCGGCAAGCACGGCCAGCGGGGCGGTCTCGCACCGCAGGATGCGGGGGCCAAGGCCAACCGTTTTGGCTCCGGCTTTGGCGGCCATTTCGGCCTCCTCGGCGGCAAAGCCGCCCTCTGCACCGGTCACGATGGCGATCTTCCGCTTTTTGCCGTCGGCGGGTGCGGCCTCGGCCAGCAGCTGGCGCACCGGCGCGCCGCCGCACTCGTAGCAGAACAGCACCAGGTCGTACTGGTCAAAGGTGCGGCACACGGCCCCGAAGTTGGGCAGCGGCAGGGCCACGTCCGGCAGCACGCCCCGGCCGCACTGCTTGGCGGCTTCCAGCGCGATGCGGTTGTAGCGCTCATTCTTCTGCTCCTCTTTTTTGGGGGCGGCCACGCAATACCGGCTGAAGAAGGGCACCACATGGGCGGCCCCCAGCTCCACGCCGTGCTTGATGATCTGCTCCAGCTTGTCCTGTTTGGGGTAACCGGCCAGCAGGGTGACCTCCACGCTGGGCTCGGCGGCGCTGGGGTAGCCCGGCTCTACCGAGAATTCCACGCAGTCATCCCCGAAGCCGGTGATGGTGGCGGTGTATTCCACGGCGCTGCCGTCGCATAGAATGACAGTATCGCCCATGCGGGCACGCATCACGCGGGCCAGATGATGGGCATCGGTGCCGCGCAGCACAGCCGTGCCGTCGGCGATCTCAGTGGTAAAATAACGGTGCGGCATAGTTCCTCCTGAAACATCCTCGCCCTCTCAGTCGCTAACGTGTCCGCTCTCCCAAGGGGAGAGCCCTTGGCAGTCCACGCAAACTTCATCTCTTTGCCAAGGCCTCCCCCTTTGGGGGAGGTGGCACCGAAGGTGACGGAGAGGGCAAGCCTGCTCTATAATTTCACGCCTTCTTGCAGACGATGCACTCCCAGCCGCGCTTCTCCTTTACTTCCACAACGGCAAGGCCGGCCTGCTCCAGCCCGGCGATCACCTCGTCCTTGCGGCTGTCAATGATGCCGCTGGCAATGAAGGTGGCACCGTCGGCCATCAGGCCGGGCACGGCGGGGGCCAGGCTGAGGATGGCGTTGGCCACGATGTTGGCCGTGATGATGTTGTATTGGCCGCTGGCCTTGTCGGACAGGTCGCCCACCAGCACGGTCAGCTGATCCTGCACGCCGTTCAGGGCAGCGTTCTCCCCGGCGGTGCGCACGGCTACGGGGTCGATGTCCACGCCTTCGGCCACGGCGGCACCCAGCTTCAGGGCTGCAATGGCCAGGATGCCGCTGCCGGTGCCGATGTCCAGCACCCGTTCACCGCCCTGGACCCGCTCGTCCAGCGCTTCCATGCACAGGCTGGTGGTCTCGTGGCCGCCGGTGCCGAAGGCAAGGCCGGGGTCCAGCACCAGCTTGACGCGGTCGGTGTCGTACTCCTGCCAGGAGGGCACCACGGCCAGCCGCTTGCCGATCTCCAACGGGTGGTAATACTTGCGCCAGCCGTTCTGCCAGTCCTCCTGCTCCACACCCTCGGTCTCCACGGTGTAGGCGATGCCGGCAGCCTCCATGCGGGCAGAGATCAGGGCCAGGGTCTCCACGGGGGAAGCGCCCGGCTCCAGATACATGTGGATGATGACCCGGTCGCGGGGCTTGTCCAGCAGCTCCTGCTCGATCAGGTCCACATGGGCGATCTCGGCCACCTGCTGCTCGATGTCGCTGTAATCTTCGATATAGATGCCGCCCTCGGCGATCATGGTGGCAACGGCTTCGGCGTTGTCGGCGTCGGACTTGGCCACGGTCAGGCGGATATCGGTCCATTCCATGGGGAAAACCTCCTTCAAAATTCTGTGTTTCCTTATACTAGTATAGTACCCGATTCCCGTCTGGGATGCAAGCCTTTGGGCAAAATGCCGGAGAAAAGAAAAGATTTTTCAACATAAAGCCGAGGATTGTACACGAAAACCAAAAAATGTTCACGCAAAAATACGCAAATAAGGACTTTTGACGCAATTTGATAGATTTATCGCGGAAAGGACTTTCCTTTTTTGCAAAAGTATGTTAATATTCTATTACGGAATTATGGACGGCTTACAACCAGAGACTGTCTGTAAACACAAACATTTCTTAAGGAGGAATGTGTCTTATGATGAAGTATCTCCAGAAACTGGGCAAGGCACTGATGCTTCCCGTCGCTGTGCTGCCGATCTGCGGCATCCTGATGGGTCTTGGTTATGCCCTCGCTCCGGGCGTTATGGGCGTTCCCGGTGCACCGACTTCCGGTGCAGCATACACCGTTGGCTTCCTGCTGGTCAAGGCAGGCGGCGCTCTGATTGATAACATGGCATGGCTGTTCGCCATTGGTGCCGCTGTGGGCCTGGCCGACAACGACGGTACCGCAGGTCTGGCCGGTCTGGTCAGCTTCCTGATGATGCAGCAGCTGCTGAACCCCGGCGTGGTCGGCATGGTGCGCCATCTGGAAGAGGGCACCGCTACCTACATCGCCTTCCAGAAGGTCGCCGGCAACTCCTTCATCGGCATTCTGGCCGCTGTTGTGGGTGCTGCCTGCTACAACAAGTTCAAGAATACCCAGCTGCCTGACTGGCTGGCATTCTTCAGCGGCAAGCGCAGCGTTGCTATCGTGACCGCCGTTGTTTCCATCGTGGTTTCCGTTGTCCTGCTGTTCGTCTGGCCCATCATCTTCGGCGTTCTGGTTGCCCTCGGCAACGGCATTGCCAAGATGAGCGGCATCGGCGCCGGCATCTACGCTTTCCTGAACCGTCTGCTGATCCCCACCGGCCTGCATCACGCTCTGAACAATGTGTTCTGGTTCGACACCATCGGTCTGGGCGATCTGAAGCACTTCTGGGCTGGCGATGTCACCGGTCAGAATGGTGTTAATTGGGACCTCGGCATGTACATGTCCGGCTTCTTCCCCTGCATGATGTTCGGTATCCCCGGTGCTGCTCTGGCCATGGTCCAGACTGCCAAGAACAAGAAGGCTGCTATCGGTCTGGTTGTTTCCGCTGCTATCTGCGCCTTCGTCTGCGGCGTTACCGAGCCGTTCGAGTTCGGCTTCATGTTCCTCTGCTTCCCCCTGTATGTTGTCTATGCTGCTCTGTACGGCATCTTCACCATCATTACCTACTACACCGGCTTCCGCGCAGGCTTCTGCTTCTCCGCTGGTGCTACCGACCTGATCTTCTCCGCCAGCCTGCCTGCTGCTGCTAAGACCTGGATGATCATCCCTCTGGGTATCGCTGCTTTCGTGGTGTTCTATCTGGTGTTCCGCGTCGCTATCACCAAGTTTGACCTCAAGACCCCCGGCCGCGAGGACGAGGATGAGGAGGCTGCTGAGGCCAACATCACCCTCGCCAACAACGACTTCACCGCCATCGCCTCCGGCGTTCTGGCTGCTGTCGGCGGCAAGGACAATGTTGCCAACGTTGACTACTGCGCCACCCGTCTGCGCTTTGAGGTCAAGGACAGCACTGCTGTCAACGAGAAGGCCGTCAAGGCTGCTGGTGCTGCCGGCGTTATCCGCCCCAGCAAGACCGCTTGCCAGGTCGTTATCGGCCCCAAGGTTCAGTTTGTCTATGACGAGCTGAAGAAGATGCTGTAATTTCTGACATCTTTCGGTAAAGGTCTGGTTCCCTTTATCAAATCCGCCGTGGGCGGGCGTAAGCCCGCCCACGGCCTTTTGTTTGGAAACGGAATTTTGGTATAAAATTCAAATTTAGGCCATGGTTTGCCATGGCGCAGTGTGGTATAATGCAAATAGGAATAACGGAGCGCGCCCGCTCCGAACGATCAGGAGGTATTTTCTTATGAAGATCATCCGTGCTAAGGATTATTACGACATGTCCCGCAAGGCCGCCAACATCATTTCGGCGCAGGTCATCATGAAGCCCAACTGCGTGCTGGGTCTGGCCACCGGCGGTACCCCCGTGGGCACCTACAAGCAGCTGGTCGAGTGGTACAACAAGGACGACATTGACTTCTCCGAGGTTACGACCGTCAATCTGGACGAGTACCGCGGCCTGCCGAAGGAGCACCCCGAGAGCTACTGGAGCTTTATGCACCGCAACCTGTTCGACCATGTCAATGTCCGCCCCGAGGCCATCAACCTGCCCGACGGCACCAACATGGACGCCGACGCCGAGTGCGCCCGCTATGACGCAGTCATCCACAGCGTGGGCGGCGTTGATTTGCAGCTGCTGGGCATCGGCAACGACGGCCACATCGGCTTTAACGAGCCGGGCGATGCCTTCGAGCTGGGCACCCACTGCGTAGACCTGAAGCCCGAGACCATTGAGGCCAACAAGCGCTTCTTTGACGGCAACGCCGATCTGGTCCCCAAGCAGGCCTACACCATGGGCATCAAGACCATCATGCAGGCCCGCAAGGTCCTGATGGTCGTCAACGGCAAGGGCAAGGCCGACATCGTCAAGCAGGCGTTCTTCGGCCCCGTCACGCCGGAAGTCCCCGCCAGCATCCTGCAGATGCACCCCGACTTCATTCTGGTTGGTGACGAGGAAGCCCTGAGCGAGATCTGATCAGCGGAGGAATACTGCTATGATCATCAAAAACGCAAAAGTTTACAGCGACGGCTGCCGCTTTGTAGAAAAAGATCTTATCATCCGTGACGGCCGCATCGTCTTTGGCGCGGCCCCGCTGGAAGGGGAGGCGGTCATCGACGCGGACGGTGCCTACGCACTGCCGGGTCTGGTGGACATCCATTTCCACGGCGCGGTCGGCCATGATTTCTGTGACGCCGATGCGGCAGGCCTGCAGGCCATCGCGGATTTTGAGGCGAGCAAGGGCGTTCTGGCCATCTGCCCCGCTACGATGACCTTCAGCGAGGAGATCCTGAACGGCATCATGGATGTGGCCGCAGCGCACAGGAACGAGCGCGGCGCAGATCTGGTCGGCATCAATATGGAGGGACCCTACATCAGCCCCCGCAAGGTCGGCGCCCAGAACCCCAAGTATGTCATGGGGGCGGACGCAGCCATGTTCCGCCGCCTGCAGGCGCGCAGCGGCGGGCTGATCAAGCTGGTCGATGTGGCGCCCGAGGAGCCGGGAAATCTCGACTTCATCAAGGAATGTCACGATGAGGTGCGCATTTCCATTGCGCACACCTGCACCGACTATGAGACAGCCAAGGCTGCCTTTGCCGCCGGTGCCACCCACATGACCCACCTGTACAACGCGATGCCCGGCATCACCCACCGTGAGCCGGGGCCGATCATCGCCGCGCTGGAGGAGGGTGCCGAGGTCGAGCTGATCACCGACAATGTACACATCCACCCCGCCATGGTGCGGTTCACCTTCAACACCTTTGGCGATGACCATGTGATTCTGATTGCCGACAGCATGATGGCCTGCGGCCTGCCGGACGGCGAGTACAGTCTGGGCGGTCAGGCCGTCACGGTGCGCGGACCCCGCGCCACCCTGACCGAGCAGCCCGGCACGATTGCCGGCAGTGCGACCTGCCTGTTTGACTGCATGAAGCGCGCTGTCTTGGAGATGGGCGTGCCCCTTGTAAGCGCCGTACGCGCCGCCACCCTGAACCCGGCGCGCAGCATCGGTGTCGATGCCGACTACGGCAGCCTTGACGCCGGCCGTTACGGCAATGTCGTGCTGGTCAATGACAAGCTGGATATTGTTAAAGTGATCCGCCACGGCGAGGTTATCGGCTAAACGGGGCGGCAGACGCGCCCCCGGAGAGCCCAATAAGGAAATCGGAAGGCCCGCGAGCTGAACGAACGCAGTATTTCTGTGCGTTCTTAACGCTCGCGGGCCTTCCTCTGCTTTTGAGCCGGGCGTCCCCCCTTGTAAATCATTGGAAACTGCACAGTTTGCACCAAACCGCGGGGGGATTTTGCCGCCGATTTTACACTGCGCCCCCTTGCATGGGGCGGCAATCTCTTGTATAATTAAATTTGTCTGTACTATTGTTTTAACGACTAAGCGAGGTTTTCAAATGCTGTCAAAGTATCTGAGCGTTTTCTTCATTTCGATGGTTCCCATCATTGAGCTGCGCGGCGCAATCCCCGTCGGCGTGGGGCTGGGCCTGCCGCTGTGGCAGGTGTACATCATTGCCATCATCGGCAACATGATCCCGGTTCCGTTCATCTTTTTCTTTGCACGCAAGGTGCTGGAGTGGGGCGCGGATAAGCCGATCATCGGCAAGTTTTTCACCTTCTGCCTTGAGAAGGGCCACAAGGGCGGCGAGAAGCTGAAGGCCAAGGCCGGCCGCGGCCTGCCCTGGGCACTGTTGCTGTTTGTCGGCATTCCGCTGCCCGGCACGGGTGCATGGACCGGCACACTGGCTGCCAGCCTGCTTGACATGGACTTCAAGTCCAGCGTCCGCGCCTGCATGGGCGGCGTACTGCTGGCAGGCTGCATCATGGGCGCGCTGAGTGTGCTGGGTGTTTCCGCATTCGGCGCTGTCGTTGCCTGAGATGCCCAGACATTATCGGCCCGGTCTGGATGTGGTTCGTCTGGCGGCGCTGCTGCCGGTGCTGTGCTATCACTATTGCATCGAGGCCGCGCGCCTTGGCTTTGCGGTGCCCACGGCGCTGATCGGCCGGGGCATGGCCGACTGGGTGGAGCTGGGGCTGGCGTGGTTCTTCCTGCTTTCGGGCGCGGCGCTCTGCCTGCAATGGCAGGGGCGGTTTGCCCTGCGGCGCTATCTTGCGGGCCGTGCTGCCGCCACCTACCCGGCGTTCTGGCTGGGCTTTGCGGCACTGTTCCTCTACGGCGAGGTGCTGCACGGCAATAACGCCGACATTCCGCGCTGGCGGGTCATCTTCTCGCTGCTGGGGCTGGACGGCTACCTGACCCCCGTGACTGTCACCTTCTACAAAATTGGTGAGTGGTTTTTGGGCGTTATCCTGATTTTGTATCTCGTGTTTCCGCTGCTGTTGTGGTGCATGGAGACGCAGCTGCGCCGCAGGGTGCTGGCCGTCTGCATGGCAACGCTGGCCGTTGTCTGGCCGCTCATCTGCCCCGCCCCGTGGGAGGCCGGGCACACCGTGCTGGGCCGCCTGCCCGCGTTTGCGCTGGGGGTGTGGTTTGGCTCGCTGCTGAAAAAGGACATCTGGCCGTCTTATCGGCTGTATATCGGGCTGGCGGTCTGCCCGCTGTTGCGGGTGGAGGAAGTGCCGCGTCTGGCCGTGCTGTTGGTGCTGGCGGCGGTGCTGTTTTGGGCAGTTTACGCTGCCGGGCAGCAGGTGCCTGCGCGGTTCTGCCCTGCACTGCGGCGGCTGGCAGGCTGGTGCTACGGGGTATATCTGGTGCATCATGTCTTGCTGACGCTGGTGTTCCTGCGGTTTGTGGCGCGGTTCAATTTGCCGCTGGCCGGGATGTTCCCGGTGTATCTGGCCGTCAGCTTTGCGCTTGCCGCCGTGCTGACAGCGGTAAGCCGTCCGCTTGGCAAGGCCATAAAAAAGCTGGTATAAAAACAAAGGACGCATGACCTTTACGGTTGTGCGTCCTTTTTTGTGTAATGGGTGGCAATGGGGAGGTGCGCGGGAGGGATGAATTCCTCCCCTACGGATGAACCGTTGACGGCAGTTTAACGGCAGGTAGCGGAGGGGTCAAGACCCCTCCCTACGATGTAACATACAAGGGGGGCACAAAGCGAAACCGGGAGCTGACGCAAGGCTGCGGGCCGGGCATGCCCGGCCCCT
>ENA-OWPB01001133-OWPB01001133.1-human-gut-metagenome-genome-assembly--contig:-NODE-1133-length-26562-cov-5.262233_pt1 | contig 26562 bp, 19 predicted proteins | sample MGYA00248260_ERZ651838 | MGnify/ENA primary metagenome ERZ651838 (study PRJEB26924, sample SAMEA4378304) | human gut metagenome | biome: human gut; feature: human-associated habitat; material: faeces...
CCACTGCTTATTGCTTTTCGCAATTGAAGCAGGGGACTTACTTGATTCGGTTAAACAACCGTAGTGAGTTTTTATCTATAATATGTAATTTACAAACTCTATTTCCGCTAAATCATAACGCAAATACAGCACAATATCAATTTATTTTGATATTATGCTGTATCTTTTACCCTTCCACTTTATATTACATTTTAAAGTCCCATTGTATTTCCATATTATCACGCAAAAAACGTCAGCACTTTATTCACATAATATTGCATTGTCTTATCATCACAGCTATACGTCTCATGTTTTGTTCCCGGCAGATACAGAAATTCACAGCTCGCTCCTTCGTACCTTTGAATACGTCTTGCAAACCTACATATCTCATTCCCCCACACATAATCATCCTGTTCTGCCTGAATCAGAAGCATCGGCGCCCGGTACAATTTCCATGCTATTCCTTTCAGATACCAGCTCATTTCAGCAGAAGCAAAAAGCCAACCATAGGAAGCTGCACAGATCTGCATATATTTATGCGTTTTTCTCCGATTGTTAAAGCGGTTAAAACGTGGTCTGGATGTAGAAGCACTTGTTTCAAACGTCTCGTTTGCATCGTATGGATGCTGTCCCAGTACATACTCCTCACTTCTTCCAAATAAACACTGCAATCCTGATACGGATGCAGAAATCACCCATGGCACATTCGCTGTACGTGGACGAATCATCGGAGAATTTAAAATCACCCGATAAAACCACTCCGGCTTCCATGTTGCCGCAATACCACCGATTGCACCGCCCATAGAATGTGCAAACAGATTTAAATGTAAATCCGGATGTTTCTTTCTGATATACTCACAAACGTGTAGAAAATCTCTGACATAACGTTTCCAATTATCAATATGTACCAGAGAAGGATCTTTCGTCAGACGATAACTCAACCCGTGTCCGCAATGCTCCGGCAGATAAACATGATAGCCTGCCTGCAGGAAATAATAAACCAGCTCATCATATTTTGGTGCTGATTCCGTATATCCATGACAGATCACGATCACACCTTTAGGCTCCTCTGCCAGATAACGCATAACATGGATTTTTTCAATACCATCGTAACTGCTGATATATCCACTTTTCCTATGCTTTTTTAAATACGGTTCCACTGTTTCCTTCATCACCGTATCATATTCTTTTTCCAGAATTGTATTCATGACACCTTTCCTCTCTATAATAATATCCATCCCTTTTAAACTATCTAGCTAGAACTCATAGATTATTATTTTTCTCTTCCAAATTTGAGATTGCGCTCCCCAGCATAACTATTTTTATATGTTTTAACACATTTGACTACTTCCAGCAAAACTTTTATTGATCCTTTTTGCAGTCAAATCCACCGTGTCGTATTACTTATCGGATTTGGTAATAATTCCATTAATCCTTTTCTCATTATAAAACATCAAGATAATACCTCCCACACAGCAAAATACTGCCGCGCCAAAAGCTGCAATTCGATATCCCGTGCCATTTCCCGCACCGATGGTAGAAACTGCCGTAAAAATCAACATAGACAAACTCTGTCCCAATTTAAACGCAAAGGTTCTGGCAGCATAAAACATTCCCTCACGATTGCTTCCGGAAGTCATCGCATCACTCTGTGCAATATCTGCCACAACCGCCTGCGGTAAAATACCGAAAATGGCCATCGGAAGTGCTGCCACAATGGTGAGAATCAATCCCTGAACCGTCTCCGGGATAAAAGAGATTTTCCCCATAAATCCGGTGTAAAAATAGCAGATGCTGAATACTGCAAATGCAAATAGAATCATTTTTTTCTTTCCCAGCTTCGGTGTCAGCTTATTTACCGGAATATAAAATACCAGTGACAAAGCTGTCATACCAACAAAATATAACGTTGTCATCGTCTCCGGGAGCTTCAGTAAACTGGTCACAAAAAACGGTAGTCCCGTCTGAAACATCGTCAACGCGATCCAGTAAAAAATATCAGAACCAACAAATTTCCGAAATTCTCTATTTTTGAATGTCTCCACCAGAGACTTAAATGCAGATTCTTTTGCCGGAACCGTATTGACATAATCTTTTTCCTTAATGCAAAATACCGGAATCAGCATACAGATAAACGCCACTGCCGCCATGATCGTAAATGTCACGCGGATCGCACCGATTCTGCCAAATGCCGGAATAAACGTTCCCCAGATTGTCGGTGCCAGATAAGCTACCGCTGTTCCTGCGATAAACGTAAAGGAAATAACCGTGGAAATATTTAACCGCTCCTGCTGTGTATGTCCAAGTTCCGGAATCAACGCATTGTAAGGCGTACAGTACGCAGTAATCGACAGATAATAAACCAAAACCATGATCAGCAAAAATACCGCATTGATCCGGCTGTTTTTATTTACCGGTGACCAGAATACAAGTACCGTAGAAAGTGCCAACGGCAGAGACGCCCATTTCAAAAACGGAATCCTTCGTCCATTTTTTGACGTACAACGATCCGATAACGATGCGATCATCGGATCCGTAAATGCATCAAAAATTCTTCCAAACGCTGTAATTCCTCCGATAATCGTAAAAATTCCAAACACAACCAATCCCTGCGGGATAAACACCGTCTGTCCCTGACTGATCGCCGTACTGTCCGGTTGATAAAAATAAACCAGCCAGTTTGAAATAATACCGGATAACATCGCCCATCCAAACTGCCCTGCCGCAAACTGCCAGATCTTTCCTGTTGTAAGTTTCTTCATAATATGTTCCCCCATACGTATTCAGATTTACTAACCCAATTTTCAACCGTCATATAATATAGCTTCTATACTAATTATAGTATTACATTTACTACACTGAAACAATATACAACTTCCCGAAAAATGTTCCTTTTTACGCATAATCCTAAACTCACATTCCTTCTTTCATTATTGTACAGTAAAATCTTTTCTCTACGACTAAAAGCATTCTCAAAACCTATACAAAATGTGTATTCAAGTCGAACGCACGTGAGACTTGGTGCGTGATTCTGGTCAGCGCAAGCTGACATCTTCTTTTCAGAATCACTGCACATCCTCGCGGAGCATTTATCTCAGTCGGAGATTGAACTCCCACTGAGAAATACTTGTTACTACTCACCACTTACAGAAGTGGGAGTCTCAACTCAGACTGAGATAAATCTTCTCTACGTATAAAAAGAAATCGGGAACTCTTTTCCTGGCAGGCGATTGTTAGCCGCCGGGACAAGAGTTCCCGATTTCGTATCATAACCTAAATTTTATTAACTTAAGAAGCTATAAAGTTCAAACTAGAACATTAAGATTCCACCGATAGATAAGAATAACGGTGCGAATACTAAGGACACGATTGTCATCAGTTTGATCAGGATGTTGATAGACGGACCTGATGTATCCTTGAACGGATCACCTACAGTATCACCAACAACGGCTGCTTTGTGCGGCTCGCTTCCTTTTCCACCATGATGTCCACCCTCAATGTATTTCTTAGCGTTATCCCAAGCACCACCTGCGTTTGCCATGAAGATAGCCATCATAACACCAGTAGCAAGTGCGCCGGCAAGAAGTCCACCAAGAGCATCCGGTCCTAACAGGATACCAACAACGATCGGAACTACGATAGCGATGATACCCGGAAGAAGCATCTCTTTTAATGCTGCCTGTGTAGAAATACCTACGCAGGATTTGTAATCAGGTCTGCTTGTTCCTTCCAAAATTCCTTTATCAGCTTTGAACTGACGACGAACTTCCTCGATCATCTTGTAAGCTGCTTTGGAAACAGCTTCCATTGTGATAGCGGAGAACAGGAACGGAAGCATTGCACCGATTAACAGACCGATGATAACGGTCGGAACCAGTAAGTCGATCTTGCTTAAGTTTACAGCCTCTGCGTAAGATACGAACAGAGATAATGCTGTCAGAGCTGCAGAACCGATAGCGAAACCTTTACCGATAGCTGCTGTTGTGTTACCTACAGAATCAAGAGAGTCTGTGATCTCACGAACGCTCTCATCCAATCCGGACATCTCTGCGATACCACCTGCGTTATCTGCAATCGGACCGTAAGCATCAACGGCAACTGTACTACCTGTTGTAGCAAGCATACCTACTGCTGCAAGTGCGATACCGTAGATACCAGCGAACTGATATGCTGCGAAGATACCAACTGCGATCAGGATGATCGGGATTGTACAGGAGTGCATACCTACTGCAAGACCGCTGATGATGTTTGTAGCGGCACCTGTCTCAGACTGCTCAGCGATTTTCTGAACATGTTTGTAGTTATCAGATGTATAATGCTCTGTAACTGTACCGATCAGTACACCAACAATCAGGCCAGCGATGATAGCGCCACATGGAAGGAAAGATCCAAGCAGCGGTTTGGAAAGAATGATTGCAACAATAACTGTGATCACGTTTGCAATGTTCTCACCAAATTTCAGTGCTTTATGAGGATCAGAACCGTCTTTACCACGTACTAAGAATACGCTGATGATGGATGCAATGATACCAACTGCTGCAATCAGAAGCGGATACAGTGCACCAACGATCGGGTTAGCTGCGGATTTGTAAGCCAGCAGACCAAGTGTAATTGCAGATACGATAGAACCAACATAAGACTCGAAAAGGTCAGCTCCCATACCAGCAACGTCACCTACGTTATCACCTACGTTATCAGCGATAACAGCCGGGTTACGAGGATCATCCTCCGGAATACCAGCCTCAACTTTACCTACCAGGTCAGCTCCTACATCAGCAGCTTTTGTATAGATACCACCACCTACACGTGCGAATAAAGCTACGGAAGAAGCACCAAGGCTGAATCCGAACAGAATAGAATCATTTTTTGTAACAAGATAAATGATACTGACACCAAACAGTCCAAGACCTACTACGCAAAGTCCCATAACTGCGCCACCGCGGAATGCGATCGGCAGTGCTGCGGACATACCTTTTTCTCTTGCTGCATTAGCAGTTCTAACGTTTGCTCTTGTAGCAACATTCATACCGCAGTAACCTGCGATGATTGAGAAGAATGCTCCGATGATGAAGCAGATAGCTGTTGTCCAGCTGATTGCGAATCCAACTGCGACAAATACAACTACGATAAAAATAACGAGGATTTTGTACTCAGACATCAGGAATGCCTGTGCACCCTCATGGATTGCTGCTGCAATTTCTTTCATACGGTCTGTACCTTCAGACTGTTTTTTTACGTTGGCAGCTAATCCGGCGGCAACCAATAATGCGATGATGCCGATGATTGGAATAATAAAAGCCCAAGTCATGATGTATTAACTCTCCCTTCAATGATTCGAAGTATGTATTTCGATCTCCCATACTTCATTTTGCATCAACAAACTCTGCATAATTCATAAATTGCCACATTTTTCATATAAAAATTCTAAAAATGATGGCGCACTTATAAACGCCTGCAAAATTGTCTAGGCACTATACTAGCATACCAAAAATAAATTTGTCAACGATTGTTATCTTTTTATCAGTGTAAATGTGCAAATTCAACTATTTCTTTTTCATTTTTTTCTTCGTTTTGTTCAATATTCCGATGCTTTTTTCCATGTTTTTCAATTTTTCTCTTGCATTTACACGTTTTTACAGGATAACGCTTTTTCGTTAACCAGAAAAAAATTGGTATTTCAGTGCCGTGCATGATACAATATGCAAAGACTTTTGTCCCTATTCTTCGGGATAAAAAATGATCATTTACTCAGAGGAGAATATTTATGAATCAGAACATTGCAACAGAACTTACTCAGTTTATCAAAGAAAGTCCTTCTGCATTTCATGCGGTTGCGACTATGAAAAAAGAATTTCTTAACCACGGATTTACACAGTTACAGGAAAACGAAAGATGGAATCTGAACGCCGGCAGCAGCTATTTTGTCACCCGCAACGATTCTTCCATTATCGCATTCACCATTCCGGAAAATAGCTTTGACGGCATGCGTATCATGGCAAGCCACAGCGACTCTCCTTCCTTTAAAATCAAGGAAAATCCGGAGATGGAAGTGGAAAAACAGTATATTAAACTCAATGTAGAACGCTATGGCGGAATGATTTTCTCACCATGGTTTGACCGTCCGCTCTCCGTGGCCGGACGCGTAATCATCAAAAATCCTTCCACCGGAAAACTGGAAAGCAGACTGGTAAATGTGGATCGTGATCTGGTGATGATTCCAAATCTTGCCATCCATATGAACCGCGAAGTAAACAACGGTTACAAATACAATGCGCAGAAAGATATGCTTCCACTTTACGGCATGAGCACCGCAAAAAATACTTTTATGCAGACCATCGCTGAAGCAGCTGGTGTATCCGTTGATGACATTCTCGGACATGATCTGTTCTTATACAACAGAGAGCGCGCCAGCATCTGGGGTGCTTCTGAAGAATTTGTTTCCGCTCCACAGCTGGACGATTTGCAATGTGCATTTTCGTCCATGAAAGGTTTCTTGTCCTCAGAAAAAAACAATTATCTGGCTCTGCATTGTGTATTTGATAACGAAGAAGTCGGAAGCAGTACAAAACAGGGCGCTGCTTCCACATTTTTGCGTGATACACTGCAGCGCATTCATGAAGTACTTGGCTACGATCGGGAAGATTACCGTATTCATCTGGCAAACAGTTTGATGCTCTCCGCTGACAATGCACATGCAGTTCATCCAAATCATACCGATATGGCAGATCCGACAAACCGTCCTTACCTGAATGGCGGTATTGTGATCAAATTCAATGCGAATCAGAAATATTGTACTGATGCAGTATCTGCTGCCATGTTCCGCGATATCTGCAAACAGGCAAATGTGCCGGTGCAGACGTTCACAAACCGTTCCGATATTGCAGGCGGTTCCACACTTGGAAATATTTCCAATACGCAGGTGGCACTCAATACCGTAGATATTGGATTGCCGCAGCTGGCAATGCATTCACCGTATGAGACAGCCGGCGTGAAAGATACCGAATATCTTGTACGCGCGGCTCGTGCATTTTTCTCATAAATTCTTGTTTGTCGTTTAAGGAACAAGATGAAAAAACTCCAATGCCGGCACGACAGATTTCCTATCTTCGCTGCGCCGCCTATCTCCGACCGCTCCCGCGAACTCACCAACAGCAAAAACGGCTGTTGGCTCAAACACACTCCCGCGGTCGGGCTATGCTCGCTCCGATAACGGAAATCCGTCTATCGCCTTGCATTGGAGTTTTTTCATCTTTGTTCCATTTACACGATGGCACCGCGTGCCACGCATGCATATAATTTCTTGAAAGAATAAATGCCGTGTTGCATGCGCAGATTAACATATCGAAAGATGACTTGCATGTAAGCGCTTGGCCGCCAGAACAAACAATTACAAACTGATGTCAAGCAATTATAAATCTGTACAATACGTTTTTTAAACTGTTTTTAGATTTTGAGCCAGAGGTAAGAGCAAAGCCACCGCAACGCGGTTCCCTTGACCATATACCAAAAGAACTGCTACACTGTTGTCAGCGACGGAAAAATGAAACTGTTTTTGAGTTTCTCGCCGTCGGTAATCGACGTATAGCAGTTCTTTTGTATATTGTCAAGGGTGGCGTAAATAGCCAATGCCTTTCACTTTTCTTTTCTCTGTGTAAATCTGCGCATGCAACACAACAGTTATTTTGCCATTAGCTTATATGCATGCGTGGCACGCGGTGCCGTCGTGTAAATGGAACAAAATAAAAAATAACTCCAAAAGAGGATAATTGTAAAATTTTCGTTGTGACTGCTGCATCTAGCCCGTCCGCGAGAGTGTGTCTGAACCCGCTGTTTTTGCGGGTGAGTTCGCGGAAGCGGACGGAAATAAGCGATGCAGTGGTCACAGAAAATTTTTCATATCCTCGTTGGAGTTAGTTTTTATTTGTTCCTTAAATGACAAACAAGAATTTATTTTTTGACCCCACGGGTATCGCGTTTTGCCGTCCTCAGCCGATTCAGATGAACCGCCTTTTCTTTTACCATAATGATCTGTTCCGTTTCACCATCCAACTGCCATACATCTGTCAGCAATTCTCCATCACCAAGTCGCATACCTCGCACACCAACCGCTCCTTTTTTCTTCTCCGGAACATCTTCGGTTGCAAAACGCAGGAAATAGTTTTTCTGTGACTGGAGTACCAGTGTTGTCTCCGGTTCTGCCACTGCCATGTACAAGATTTTGTCTCCCTCCTGTAGTTTTGTTGCAGCGGTAGTTCGTTTGGACACATCAAATTCACTGCCTGCCACCTGTTTACACATGGACTGTTCTGTCACGAACAGCAGCTTCTTGTCCATAATATTTTCCAGTGCAGTAATGTATACAATATTTTCAGCGCTACTGTCATAGTTACTGATATTATCCACCGGAATTCCTTTATCACGAAATTTTCCATATGGAATATCAGCAACTTTTACCAGATGCATCTGACCATTATCCGTAAACAGACAGATTTTTCCGTCACTCATGCACGGAACAATCTGTTTATTCTCACTGTCTGCTGCTTCCTTGTTTCGCTCATATACAGAATTGTCCACAGTTTTCACATAACCGAAGCGATCCATCAACAATACAACCGGCACCGCTTCTGCCTCTTTTTCTTTGTATACAGCAACTTTTCCGTTTTCGATCACAGTCAGTCGTGGATGGGAAAATTCTTTTTTCAGTGCTTTCAGCTCTTTGATGATGACTTTTGCCATTGCCGCGCGGCTTCCAAGGATTTCCTGATACAGTGCAATGTTTTTCAGTGTCTCCTCATGTTCTGCCATCAGGGCTTCGATCTCCAGTCCGATCAGCTTGTACAGACGCATTTCCAAAATGGCAGTCGCCTGACGCTCGGAAAAATGAAGCATGGAAGCTGTCTTTTCGGAAAGTTTAGATTTGAATTTGATTCCTTCCGTCTCTCCGGTGATCAGGCATTTTTTCGCCTGTTTGATATTTTTGCTTCCGCGCAGGATTTCGATGATCAGATCAATGACATCACAGGCCTTGATCAGACCTTCCTGAATCTCACACTTGTCCTGTTCTTTTTTCAACAGTGTTGTATACTTGCGGGTTGCAAGCTCATACTGAAACTGTACGTTGTGACGGATCACGGACACCAGTCCCATGGTCTCCGGTTTGCCATTTGCTACGGCCAACATGTTTACGCCAAAAGTATCTTCCAGTCGTGTCTTCTTATATAAAAGGTTGCACAGGTTCTGCGCATCGGCTCCTTTTTTCAGATCAATGACGATACGGATACCTGCCTTGGAAGACTGGTTGGAAATATCCACAATATCGGATGTTTTTTTCGTCTCAACCAGACTGTATACATCATTCAGGAATTTACCGATATTTGCGCCGATCATGGTGTATGGGATCTCGGTAATAACGATACGCTCTTTTCCTCCTTTTATCGGCTCGATCTCTACTTTTCCACGCAGTTTGATTTTGCCGTTTCCGGATTCATAAATAGAAACCAGTTCGTCTTTGTTGATGACGATTCCGCCTGTCGGGAAATCCGGTCCCGGAATGTACTCCATCATTTCTTCTGTGGTGATATCCGGATTTTTCATATATGCGATCACGCCGTCAATGATTTCACCCAGATTGTGCGGCGGAATGCTGGTCGCCATACCTACCGCAATGCCCTCTGCACCGTTGATCAGAATGTTTGGCACTTTTACCGGAAGTACGGAAGGTTCCTTCTCTGTCGCATCAAAGTTCGGGATAAAGTCTACCACATCTTTGTCTAAATCTGCCAGATACGCCTGCTGCGTGATTTTCTGCAGACGTGCCTCGGTATAACGCATTGCTGCGGCGCCATCACCTTCGATGGAGCCAAAGTTTCCGTGTCCATCCACCAACGGCATACCATATTTGAAGTCCTGCGCCATAACGACCAGGGCTCCATAAATAGAACTGTCACCATGCGGATGATATTTACCCATGGTATCGCCGACTATACGCGCACACTTACGATACGGGCGGTCATAGCGGATGCCCAGCTCGTGCATATCATACAGCGTTCTGCGCTGTACCGGCTTTAATCCGTCCCGCACATCCGGCAGGGCACGGGCAATAATAACACTCATTGCATAGTCGATATATGATTTCTGCATGATCTCCGAATACTCGGTCCGGATGATCTGCTCTCTGTTTTCTGCCATGTTTCTCTCCTACAATCACTATTCAGGGTTCACCTGCGAATCCTGATCCGGATCAGACAAATATTCTTTTTTGTTTCTGATCTGGATTTTTCTACTCTATTCGTTTATCGGATCATTACATCATCCGCTTACATTACTTTATTAGATATCCGGTTCTACATCGTTCATTTTCAGACTAATTATCCTACTTATTTCATTTTCATTCATTAGATATCTAATTCTGCATCGTTAGCATGCTCATAAATAAATGCTTTTCGTGGCGGTACATCCGTCCCCATCAACATTTCTGTCACATCCGATGCCATACGTCCATCCTCAATCTCTACTTTTTTCAGCATACGTGTCTCCGGATCCAGCGTTGTCTCCCAGAGCTGTTCTGCATCCATCTCGCCCAGACCTTTGTAACGCTGCAATGTGAAACTTCCGGTGTGCGTCTTGCGGTAACGCTCCAGTGCCGCATCATCATAAAGATATTCTTCTTTTCCCTTTGACGGAATAACTTTATAAAGTGGCGGCATCGCAATGTATACATGCCCCTCAAAAATCAGTTCCGGCATAAAGCGATAGAACAGGGTCAGAAGCAATGTGGAAATATGCGCACCATCCACGTCGGCATCTGCCATAATAACGATCTTGTCATAACGCAGTTTGGAAATATCAAAATCGTTGCCGTATCCTTCGGAAAAACCGCATCCGAACGCATTGATCATCGTCTTGATCTCCGCATTTGCCAGTACTTTGTCGATACTTGCTTTTTCTACATTCAGTATCTTTCCACGAATTGGAAGGATAGCCTGGAAATTACGGTCGCGGGCTGTCTTTGCAGAGCCACCGGCGGAATCTCCCTCGACGATGAAAATCTCACATTTGGAAGCATCTCTGCTCTCACAGTTTGCCAGCTTTCCGTTGGAATCAAAGGAAAATTTCTGCTTGGTCAGCAGGTTCGTCTTTGCTTTCTCCTCTGTCTTACGGATTTTTGCCGCTTTTTCTGCACAGGATAATACAATTTTTAACGTTTCCAGATTTTTATCAAAAAACAGCTGAATCTCATCACCGGTTACCTTCGCCGTAATACGGGAGGCATCCTGATTGTCCAGTTTTGTCTTGGTCTGTCCCTCAAAACGCGGATCCGGATGTTTGATGGAAATGACCGCCGTCATACCGTTACGCACATCTGCACCGGTGAAATTTGCATCCTTTTCCTTCAAAATTCCAAGTTGGCGGGCATATTGATTCATAACGGTTGTAAAAATCGTCTTGAAACCGGTAATATGCGTGCCGCCCTCTGCATTGTAAATATTGTTGCAGAATCCCATGATATTCTCATGAAATTCATTCGTATACTGAAAAGCCGCCTCTACGGTAATACCTTCGCTCTCACCCTTGAAATAAACCACATCATGAAGCACTTCCGCCTTTTTGTTCAGATCGCGGACAAAGCCGATGATTCCTTCCTCTTCATGATACACGATATGCTCCGGTTCTTCTCCGCGAAGATCCTCATATATAATTGTCAGCTTTGGATTCAGATAAGCTGTCTCATGCAGACGGCTTTTTACCTCATCCTCCTTAAACCGTGTTTTTTCAAAAATCTCCGGATCCGGAAGAAAATTGATTTTTGTTCCTGTTTTTTTTGTTTTTCCAATAATCGGTAATAAACCATCTACCAGTGGCTCCACTGCCACACCACGCTCATATCTGTCATGGTGAATTGCTCCGTCTCTGCTGATCTGCACATCCAGATAGGTAGACAGTGCATTTACAACCGAAGATCCAACACCATGCAGACCACCGCTGGTCTTGTATACAGAATCATCAAACTTTCCACCTGCATGCAGCGTAGAAAAAACAAGACGTGCTGCCGGTACACCTTTTTCATGCATGCCAACCGGAATTCCACGTCCATTATCCTCCACCGTGCAGGAACCGTCTGCTTCCAGTGTGACCTTAATCTCACTGCAGGCTCCCGCCAGATGCTCATCCACCGCATTATCTACGATCTCATAGATCAGGTGGTTCAAACCCTTGCGGGACACACTTCCGATGTACATACCCGGACGCTTACGAACCGCTTCCAGGCCTTCCAGTACGGAAATACTTCCCGCGTCATATGTTACTTTATCTGCCATTTTTTCATCCTTTCAAGTCAGTGAACAAATGTTCACTAAAGTTTTTCTATTTTACCACAAAAACGGGAATCCCGCAAGGTGGATTCCCATTACAAAAGATTCATTGAAAAGGATACAACAATATTTACATCTTCCATTAACAGATACTTTCCAGATAATCAACTATGCTCTGCCATTCTTTCCCACCAACTATCAGCTCATAACAAAAACCATTACACTCAACAATCACAACACCATCTCTTGTAAGTACCGTTTCAGCAAAATCACTACTGGAAAAGTGTAGTGTATATTCATCACTGGTTATGCTATCGAAAAAAGCCTTTGAATACTTCTCATTTATCGGATTTTCAAATTCACTGCATATTTTATTGAATGACAAAATCATCTCTTCATCATCAATGATTTTACTTTCCAACGGTTCTCCTGTCTCATTGTCCTTTAATACAATTATCATTTTTTTACAGATGTCTCTTCGGATGTACTTATTTGTGTACTACTCATCTCTTCATCTGATGTGACTGTAGTTTTCTCTCTGCTACATCCTGATACTCCAAATATGCAAACTATACACAACGAAATAATTAGAATGATGTTCTTCCCTTTCATAGTATCACTTCTTCCCCTGTGTCATCTTATTCTTCCTCTTTCTTCTGTTTATCATTTTTTCTCTTTTTCCTGATTTTGCGAAGCACTACGACAACCACCACACAAATGACAACGATCGGAAGCAATATTGGCAGACCGCCCAATAATCCAACCATAAAATTCTGAAATCCCTGTCCCATCTGATACAGATTATCGTTAAATTTTATTTTCACACGCTCACCAAAAGTTGTTCCAGCCGCGGAACTTTCCCGGTTTACCTCGTACAAATCCAGATATACGGTACTGTAAATCACCTGATTATCGTAAACACGAAGCTGTGATTCATAATTTTCAATTTCATAACGAACCTCTGTAATCTGAGACTGGATAGCCAGAATATCTTCCATTGATGTGGCCTGCTCCATCATGGAAAACAGTGCATCTAATTCTTCCCGCAGTGCTTTGATATGAGTATCCAGATCTGTATACTGCAGCGTAACATCCTCCGTACTTTCACCAAAGGTTCGCACATTAGACGCATTTTTCACCTCGCCCACAAAGTCATCCAGTTTATCTGCCGGTATACGAAGAACAAGATATGCATATCGTGTCATATCCATTCCATAATCTCCGCCAACATCTGAATTTTCCACATAACCGCCGGCACTCTCCGTCTTTGCCCGCACATCCGCTACTAATGTATCAAACTCGGTAGTCTCTGCTGACATATTAACTGTTTTGATCAGTTTCTGCTCTGTGTTAACCCCTTCCACCTGTTCAAATTCTGTTCCATTCGTATCTGCTCCCTGTTCTTCAAAGTCCTGTGCACTTTGTTCCACGGCATCGTCTGTATTTGCTGTTGCTTCTGTGGCACCATCCTCAGCCGTTGTTCCCTCACTGGCTGTTTTCTGATTATCTGCCCGAAAAACGCCGAAACCACTTTCACTGTGATTTGTGGCACCGCTGTCTGCACTTGACTGCGCGCTTTTTCCACATCCGATTGTGAACAGCATACATCCAGCCAACAACATACAAAGTATCCATTTTCCCAAAACAGAACATTTACCCGCTTTTTTCTTTTCTTTCATGATTCTTCTCCTCCTGCAATCACTGCTGTTATCCGACATTAAATTCAATCCGAATTGGCTGTAGCTATTATCTGATATCAAATTCGATCTGAATTAGCTGCACATACTGGTCGCCACCATCGATATTTCCAATGGAAATATTTTTCAGCAGGCGGTAATGCCCTGCCTCAAGAGAACTGTATACATTTGCCCAGTCTACGTACCAGTCAAACCAATTCTGTTTATCCCCTGACTTCACTAAATGTAAAATATCGTGACATGCGATTTCATACTGCTTTTGACACTCCATCCATGTATCTGTCGCCTCATCATAAACTTCTATGCCTTCGTAATCATCTCCAAAACTAATATCTTCATCACCGTTATTTGTCAATCTTACTTTCAGGGATGTTGGTGTCACTTCTAGCACTTTTATATCCACATTCTGTGCAAGCATCCCCGTAGATGCTGATGCGTCTTCCTCTGTGCCCGCCGAATCCTGACTGCTTTCTGTTTCTTTCTTATCCTCATTTAAAACATTAGATTCATTCTCCTGCGTATCCGAAGCATCCACGTTTCCACTTATTGTATCAGCATAATCTGACTTTCCCATTTCAGGGCTTTCCTCCTGGCTTGCCGTTTCTGTTTTGCCAGTCAAAGCAGACGATTCATTCTGCGACATTTTAACATTTCCACGCAGTCCGATCCAGCTTCCGCCTGCCACAACCACACATACAATACATGCGGCTGCCACACGGGTCCATCGCCGCCCACGTGCTTTCTTTTTCTGCTGTTCTTCCGCCTGTTTTCCCAGCTTTAAAACAAACTGCATTTTTTCAATAAACGGCTTTGAAAATGCATGCTGTCCTTCGCGTTCCATCTTTTTCTGCACCTGGTTCGCTTCTTCCTGCATGCAGTCTGTCAGTGCCCGTTTTAGTACTTCGTCCGCGCTACGCACTTTTCTGCTTTTTTTATAAACATGTGCGACTTTATCTGCTCTGTCCTGATTTTGTCTGTTCATTGCTCCCACACTCCTCTCTCAGAAGATTCTGCAACTTTTTCCGCGCCCGGAAAATCCGCACATTTACCACTTTTAGTGTTACCCCAAGCAAATCAGCAATCTCCCGATCTGAAAGTTCATGCAAATATTTATATTCAAATACCACACGATAAATTTCATCCAGTTTCTGAATGGCATGCAAAATGCGTTCATAACTTTCCTGCGCCAGATATTGATTCAGCAGATCTTCACCTGAAACTTCTGCTTCCTGTTTTTGTGAAGCCTCCTCATCTTCCATAATTTTCTGACGTTTTCTTAAGAGATCCGTTGCCTTATTTTTTACAATAGTTGCCAAAAAATTCCGCGTTGCGGCAGACTCTACACTGCCAACTTTGTCCATGTGACGCGTCAGTGCTAAAAATGTTTCCTGTACCGCATCCTCTGCCAGATGGTCGTCCTGCAACCGTTCACGCGCCAGATACCATAGAAAATACCGGTATTTATGATAAAGCTGAACAAATTTGGACTGATCCTCATTGCTGTCCAGCATGGTTAAAAACAAAAGCATAACGTTTCCTCCCTGTTATTTACATACATTCTCGAAATCTTTTAAGCACAGATTCGGAAGTCCCCTTTACAGATCTCCATAGTAAAAAGTTTTTTATCGTTTCTATATATATAATAACGGAAAAAGCCTGTCGTTTACTACAGAATTTTCCATTTTCATAATATTTTTTTACAAAAGATGTTATCCTAAAACACAAAATAGATAAAAACGAAAAAAGTACCTTGTCCATTCAAAACCATAGACAAGGTACTAAAATGTCATAAAAATATATCGATATATCTCTGAGAAAAATTTATAATATAACTTTAAAAAACAGGAATATAACTATCACTGCAATTATAGTGCCCCAAACGAACACTCCACACCTGTGAGATTCCTGTGAAGATCTACTGTGTTTTCCTTTTTGTTGTGAATCGTCACACTGCCGCGATACCGATTTCCCCCCTGATGATGAATGAGTCTTTCTGTTTGACCTGATTGTTTTTCGATATAAAGCCAGCGGATCACTTGTAGACATCATCCGAGTATAAAAATTATTTATCCATTGTATATCATCACGGTTACACATGTTTGTTTCCGTACATCCCGGTTCATGCACAATTTGATTTCTCACCCAACGATAATGTTTCAATTGCTTCAAATCCTCATTCCAACTTTTAACATAACGCGAACCCACAGGTGTATTAATCATTTCATCAATATATAATGAGACACCATGCTTATCGCCGTACATCTCATTGCATAATTTTTCAAGTTTCTTATAAGAATCAATAAAATTCATCATTTACTCCGCCTAACTGAGTTTTTAGACATCATACGCCATACAGAACACTTCCAATATGTCATCGTATGCCAGTTCTTTATAACCGATCAGTGTACGTGTTTTCCCTCTGGAGCACTTAAACGCCAGCATCTCCAAATCTGTTTCTTTCACACCAAGCATTTTCAAATTTGTTGGCATTCCAATAGATGCATAAAATGCTTCCTGCATGTTAATGGCCGTCTCAATGGTTTTCTCCGGGTGTTCAAAATCCACATCTACATTCCATACATTCTGTGCATACTGTAACCAGCGGTTGATGTTTGCCTTGTATACATAACGCGCCCAACTGCACCAGAGTGCTGCCAAGCCAGCTCCGTGTGCCACCTGTGTATACATTCCGGAAACCTCATGCTCTAATTGGTGAACAACAAGCTGAGTCTTTCGTCCACATCCTGTCAGACCATTATGAGCCAGTGAAGATGCCCACATCATATTTGCACGCGCTTCATAATTTTCCGGATCTGCCAGACAGTCTTTTCCGGCTTTCATCACGTTTTTGATCACAGCTTCTGCAATGGCATCCGTCAGATAAGTATCTTCGCCCGGGCAGAAATAACGCTCAATCGTATGCATTGCAATATCCACGATACCACAAGCTGTCTGATACGGGTTCACGGTATAGGTCAGTTCCGGATTTTCAATGGCAAAATCCATACGGTTGCAGCTACATCCATAGCCTCGCTTTTCGTTTGTTTCTGTATTTGTGATAACACAGGAATTGGACATTTCCGAACCAGCTGCTGCCAGTGTCAGAATCGCACCTTTTCGCAATGTTTTCTGCGGTACACATTTTCCAAGGGAGAAATCCCATACATCGACGTCCGGATTTGCCACACCGTTTGCAATGTCTTTGGAAGAATCCAGTACAGAACCTCCACCGACTGCCAGTACAAAATCAACGCCTTCCTGCTGGCAGAGTGCGATACCTTCCCGCACAAGCTTCAGTTCCGGATTTGCTGTCACACCGCCAAGTTCCACATAAGCAATGCCTTCTGCTTCCAACGCTTTTTCCACGCGGTCTAACAGTCCACTTTTTCTGGCAGACTGACCACCAAAATGAACCAACACTTTTTTCGGTGCATATCCGGCAATGATTTTTCCAACGTTTAATTCTTCCTCTTTTCCAAAATAAACTTTCGTGGGTGTTTCATATACAAAGTTTTCCATACCATTCTACCTCCAGCAAACATTTACTTGTGTTGCTATTACTTTATAACAATCCGTAAAAATGTTCAACCAATCCTTCGATATTCCATAGAATTTACGTCACCATTCCCTGTACCATTCACAAAAAAATCCATTTACAAAATATAGCCCACATTTTGTAAATGGATTTTGGTATCATTTCTATTTTTCAAATTCTATACTTCCAGTTTCATGTCACCGTCTTTGATCCATCCGGCTTTTCTCATTCCTTCTGAGAAAATCAATGTCACAACTGCCGGCAGAACAAAATGCATGAGAATAATCTGAATCAGTGCCACTTTGGATGACATTCCTGTCTCAATCATTGCGCCATAAACTGCGATCTGTCCAACGAAACCTGCGGAACCCATTCCTGATCCGATCGGTGTACTTACCATATGTAAGACCGCAGATGCTATCGGTCCCAAAATCGCGCTGGAAATAATCGGTGGCAGCCAAATCAGCGGCCTGCGCAGAATATTTGGTACCTGAAGCATGGATGTTCCGATTCCCTGTGCGATAAATCCGCCAAATTTGTTTTCACGATAACTTGCAACCGCAAAGCCAACCATCTGACAACAGCATCCGATGGTTGCCGCGCCTGCTGCCAGTCCTGTCAGTCCCATGGAAACACCAAGTGCTGCAGAACTGATTGGCAGGGTCAGAATCATTCCCATAAGAACGGATACTGCGATACCTCCAAGAATCGGAGATGCCTCTACGTTAATATTTACCAGATTTCCAAGCCATTTCATAAAATTGGAAATTGGCGGTCCCACGATAAATCCTGCTGCCGCACCGGTACAAATGGATACCAGTGGCGTCAAAATAATATCAATTTTTGTTCTTCCTGCAACCAGCCTGCCGCACTCAATGCCGATCAGAGCTGCCACAAAAGCTCCCAGAGGCTCTCCTGCTTTTCCCAATGCAAAACTTTCCATTCCCAGTGCCGGAAACGCTCCGATCATACCGGCCACCGCAGCAGAAACTGTTACAAGCGGTCCCTGTTTAAACTTTGCAGCGACACCGACACCAATACCTGCTCCGGTCACTGTTTTTGCCACACTGGAAATCGCAATCAGATAAGTTCCAATCTCATTTCCAACTAAAGTTCCAATCTGTCCAATGATCGTTCCGATGATCAGTGTGGAAAAAAGTCCAAGCGCCATTCCACTCAAACCATCAATAAAAATGTGATTCAGTACTTTTTTCATAAAACTTCTCTCCTTTATATTTTCTCATATTGCCATAAGAGCATGACTTTTTCATAGAATAGACAAATACATTTTCATGCGTAATTAATTCATTTAATTTCTTTATTTTGTCTGTCTTGTCACTTGTCGTCACATTATAGCACAGAGTGTGTAAAAAGAGAAGTCTCTCTTTGTCTCTAATTTTTTCCTTATTTTTGAACCGGCTGCCGTTTGAAGAAAAATGCCAGCACCATGCAGCCTGCCACGATCAGCATCGGAAGCCAGAACAGATTCATATAAATTGCACGAATCGCTTCCGGGCTTTGCTGCGCTGCCTCTGCCGCATAATGTCCCGCATGAAGCACAGCCGAAAATATCACACCGGCGATAGCTGTTCCCGCTTTCATCGTGCACATCATAAAAGATGTCATCACACCCTGCGGGCGTTTTCCGGTCAACGATTCCACTTCATCCACTGTATCTGCACAGATGGCATAACACGGACTGGTTGCCATGCTTTTTCCAAGTTCTGCCAAAAGCATAAATACACAGAACAAGACCAGATTTTTTCTGCACACAAACATAACCACTGTCAGCACCAGAAAGGCTCCAAATCCAAACAGCATGCAGTTTCTGTTTCCAAGCCGATTGAGCATCTTATCCATAAACAACGCCGCCAAAAGCTGCGCCATCGTATAGATCGTAAGAATTAAAGTTGCCCGGCTTTCATCCATCAGAATATATTTGGAATAATACATAATGCTCTGGTTTTGCAGGATCATCACAACCATGACGCAAGCCCCGATCACACAGAGCAAAATCCAGGAACGGCTTTTTACCGCACATTGCAGAGATTCTTTTAAACTCATGCGCGCTTCCCCTTCTGTCCGCACACGTTCCCGACAGGAAATACTACAGTTTCCAAGTAACACCAGATTTATCACACCGTAAATTACCGCCACCGGTGCAAAACTGAAACGTCCCTGCACACCGCACAACGCCACCAACGGCAAGGTCAGAAAGCTCACCAGCAGACTTCCGGTTCCGCTTCCAAATACTTTAAAACTGTTCAATACACGGCGTTCTTTTACATCACTGGTGAGCAATGACAGCAACGTGCCATAACCGGTATTGTTGACCGCATACAAAATGCAGAATAGCAAATAGGTAACAAACGCAAACAGCACTTTCCCGTGTGCGCTCAGATCCGGCACCATAAAAACAAGGATAAACATAATCGTCAGCGGAATCGTGGTGGTATAAATAAAAGGCTTTGCCTTGCCCCCTTTGAAATGACTGCCGTCAATGGCGACTCCCGTCAGGAAATTCACCAGTGCTTCTATTAACCTCGTCACACCAAAGATCACGCCCACTGCCGCAATGGAAATTCCTGCGATATCCGTATAATAATAGGAAAGGTAAGAACTGACTGCACCAAATGTAATGCAGCTTGCCACGTCTCCACCGCTGTAGCTGAATTTTTCCCATAAAGATATTTTTCTAGATTCTTTTTTTATGTTTGTAGTGTTCATTGTCTGCCCCCAAATTGAACTGATTTTTAATATATCTATCACTCATCTTATAAAAATAATTTTACTACTTTAGGGTAAAGAAATATAGAAGGATTTTTCCCAAATACTGTAAATTCGTATCAGTATATTACATTTTATTCATTACATGTGTTCAGAAAATGATTGTACTTATAAAAAGAAATATTCCATTGTTCACGCAAAAAAGATATATCGTTAAGATACCAATTTTTCTCTTTACGACAAAAAAATCAGCAGATATTCTCTGCTGATTTCAATGATGCAGGAAAAGGGACTTGAACCCTCATGACTGCAATAGTCACACGGACCTGAACCGTGCGCGTCTGCCAATTCCGCCATTCCTGCATATCAAATTACTTTGCTGCCCCGCAGCTGACAAAGCATATAATACAACAACGACATTTAAATGTCAACACTTTTTTTCTGTTTTTTCAAATGCATATTTTTTATATTTTTTCGAAAAACTGTTGACATTATGCCTTACTTTTGGTATCATCTCTTCTTGTCGGAAACAATAATAACGACACATGCGGAAGTGTCGGAACTGGCAGACGAGCAAGACTAAGGATCTTGTGACTATTGCAGTCGTGTGGGTTCAAGTCCCATCTTCCGCATTACTTAATTTGGTGCGGAAGCCTTATAATCAAGGCTTCCGCTCTTTTTTTGTTTTTAAATTGTTTGAGCGCCCTTGAACACGTTCACATCCGGCATTTTGCCACTGATTGCTGCTTCGTAGGCAGATACTCTATCTTCCAGCGGTTCCGTTGCAAAAATGTAACTCTGCTGTGTCGTCATAAAATTATAATTCATCTCACAATTTTCTATCGTTAGTCCACGCACATTTACTCCAAAAACATTACTTCACTTTAAATATTATTTTTCTTGAATATTCCTCTAAAATCATGTATATTAAAATAGTTTGATAATCAAACAAATTTCAAAGAAAGGTTTTTACATAAATGAAAATCATAAAAAAGAAAAAACTCAGCATCAAAAAGATCATACTGATCATCCTGACAATTTTTGTTGCTCTGCTCGTTCTGATTTCCCTGTTTGCCGGAAATTACCTTGTAAATTATTCTATTGGCCGCTCTGGTGATGGTGGAAATAGAACTGTTGCACTGGAAATCCCGGAAACTGCCGATGATACCGAACGTACCATTGCAGAAGGAAAAATTGCACAGCAGGAAGCAAACGAAACATTTCTTGCTGAAAATCCCGGTCAGACAGTTGAGATCACATCTGAGGATGATATTCACTGCAGTGGCATCTATTATCCAAATGTCAACTCCCATGACTGGGCCATTGCCCTGCATGGCTACCGTGGCGACCACCTCGGTGCAACCAGTCTGGCTCAGCATTATCACAATCACAATTATCAGGTATTAACACCAGATCTTCGTGCCTGCGGTGATACGGATGGCAATTATCTTGGAATGGGATGGTTAGACCGAAAAGATATTCTTTCCTGGATTGACTGGATCATTGCTCAGGATTCCGATGCCAAAATCGTTATTCACGGTATTTCCATGGGTGCTGCCACAACCATGATGACAGCCGGAGAAGATACTCCGGATCAGGTAGTTGCCTTCGTTGAAGACTGCGGTTATACCAGCGTATGGGACATTTTCTCCAGTGAATTAAAACTTCGATTTGGCATGCCGAAATTTCCGCTGATGTATACAGCAAACCTGTTTGCCATAGCAAAAGCCGGTTATTCATTCAAAGAAGCATCTGCTCTGGATCAGGTAAAAAACTGTGAAAAACCAATGCTGTTCATCCATGGCACAGTCGATGATTTCATTCCATATGAAATGATGGATACTTTATATCAGGCAAAACCTGGTGATAACAAAGAAAAAATCACCGCTCCGGGCGCAGGCCATGGAGAAGCCATGTATCTTCTGGGAGATGAATACTGGGATGATGTCTTTGCATTTTTAAATAATTTTTAAATATAGCTTGACATCTCCTACTTATTTTGTTATTATAATCAAGTCGTTTGAAACAACTACATAATGACAAATGCGGAAGTGTCGGAACTGGCAGACGAGCAAGACTAAGGATCTTGTGATTATTGCAATCGTGTGGGTTCAAGTCCCATCTTCCGCATTATTTAATTTGGTGCGGAAGCCTTATAAATCAAGGCTTCCGCGCTTTTTTTATTTTTAAATTGTTTGAACACCCTTGAACACGTTCACATCCGGCATTTTGCCACTGATTGCCGCTTCGTAGGCAGATACTCTATCTTCCAGCGGTTCCGTTGCAAAAATGTAACTCTGCTGTGTCGTAGAAATATCTTTATGCCCTGCAAACATTCTGATTTCTTCATCTGACAAAAGCTTCGATGCTGCTAAATTCGAAATACACGTTTTTCTGATACTGTGATTTCCTTTTTGTGATGTTTCAATTTTTTTATTGATTCTGCGCAGTGTATTATTGATTGCATCATTGTGCATCCGTTCTCCCTGCGCATTTAAAAGCAGATATTCCGAACAGAACCCTTTTTGTTCATTGATCTGACATATCAGTTCAAAAAATGCCTTTGCATTACTGGTAAGTACAATTTCACGATTGGATTCTCTTGTTTTTGTATACCACACAACTTCATATCCATCACGTTTTACCGCCCCAGACTCATCATGTATATACTTTTTTACTTCCTGACGTTGAATATGTACTACTTTTTCAGAAAAATCTTCTTTTTTCAACGCAACAAGTTCTCCAACACGTAATCCTAACGTAAAATTCAAACCAATTGCCAGATACGCGACATTTTTTGTTTTTTTATATTGTTTCATGGCCAATTCAATAACGGATGTTTCTTCTTTTCCCATAAAAATCTGCTCTTCTGCCGTCTTTTTCTTTGGCTGTGCAAATTTTTTATAGGATATATTTCGAACATTTCGTGAAACATTATATTTTATGATGCTTGAATCGATTGCATAATCATACAGCATGTTCAAAAGTGATTTCATTTCTTTAAACTGCTTATTTGTCAGATGCAACTGCTCAATTTTGTCCAGATACCATTCTTTTAAAAATGCTACCGTGATTTCGTCAAGATACTTGTTTTATATGCCTAGCATAATTTCAAAGTCAATTACTTAGAATTCAACTGTTCCAATTGAATCTGCAATCTGATCACTTCTTTGTCTGCATCTCTGAGTTTTTCTTCATACATATTTCTTACTTCACGCTCCGTATCAGATATAGACTGAAATACTTCAATCTGTACTTTGCTTTCAGCTTCGGAAAGTTTCTGCTTCATTTCTGACTGTAACTCATGCATTTTCAACTCATGGTTTTTCTCATTTTCCAGTAATGTATGTTCTAATTCTTGTATACGCCCCTGATAGTCTTTTTCTGTTTCTACCATTTTCGTATACTTAATCATCTTTTCTTCTGCTGATGCAAGTTTTTCTTTCAGATTTGCAATTGTTACATCTTTTTCTGCTGCCAATTTTACAACGGTATCTACATACTCTTTTGCTTCTTCCGCTTCTTTTGTTGCCTGTTCAACCACATCAGCATTTGCCGCTGCCATGCACTCTGCTTCTTTTAACTTAGATTTTGCATCTGTTACCTGCGCATCGGCTTCATCGCGGATCTTATTTTTCAACGCAATTGCATCAGATAATTGACTTCTCAATTCCGTAATCGTATTATCCTGTCCAGCAACAACAGCATTAATCTGTTTCACCAAAGTTACAAGAGTCTGATCAACCGCTGTCAGGACAGACTCTAATTCTGGATGCGTACCTCGCGTTTTTTCAGAATTAGCGATGTCCAAAATTCTTATCAATGCGAGTTCTCTCTGCTCATTCTTAGAATCAGTTTCATGAATATATAATCCAATTGTCTCTTCAAAATACGCATCTGTAGTATCTCTCATTCTTATACTTTTCGGTTTCTTTTCATCTTTTACTTCATCAGTTAATTTTCGGCTCATTGCTTTTATCCTTTCAAATTATTATGTAAACGTTTACGCGTATACGTTTACAAATTTATCAAATTACACTGTTACTGTTTGTTTATATCGCCATTCATATTTCCATCACAAATTGCGAATATAGCTTGTAATTGCGGTATCCTCGCGATTATGTCCAAGAGCAACGCTCACAGCCCTGATTGCTTTTCGGTCAAGTTTTTTACCTTTCTCATCGGATCTGCACACATAAATTTCTGAACGTAACTTTCCATCCGCACATAAAATTTTCTTTTTGTAATCCAATGATTTAATCGGTCTTGCATACAGCTTGTACAAATACGTCGCATAATCTGACCGATATCCGTGCACATCACAGTTGCTATTTATATAGTTCCACACTAAATCATTCGGAGCTGTATTCTTCATTCTGCGTATAATCTCATCTTTATGTGGGCCTACAATCGGTGCAAGTCTTGTCTTCCCACCTTTGTCTTTGCGATGCAAAATGAAATACTCCTGATCCGAAAAAAAGTGTAATGCATCTTCACACGCTTTGGTCATAGACATATCATGTTCTTTTCTAGCCTGTAGCAAACACTGCTCCACTCTTTGGCGATCATATAGATCATCCCCACGCAGACGCTCCAATACATTACGCCGAAATCCGCAAGCCTGACAAAAATGAATCAGTTCTTCATTCGTCAGTTTTGAAAAATGTTTATCTCGCTCTTTCTGACCACGGCTTCTTTTGATATCTACTCTGTTTCTACGTGGACATTGAAATCGCTTTGGATCATCTGGCGCAATCTCGTAAAATTTATTAAGTGCTGCCGCTTCCAAATTGATTGTCCATGCAGAACATCCTTCTGCAACTCTCAATTCCAGCCACTCTGCAACATACTTTTTTGCTTTTTTCATACTTTTAACTTCCGGATACGTTTTCATAATATATTTGACAAAATAATTGATATGCTTTTTATACGTCTGATAAGTACTTTTTGAATATATTTTGTTTCCAGTTGTTCCGTTCTTTTTTGCATCTGTTTTTGACTCACCAAAAGCAATCATCCTCTGAAACCTGTCATAAGTCTGCTGATGAAGTGTCCTTTTGTAATACTTTGACTTTTTTCTTCCCATTTTACCTGTTTCCTCCTTTCTCTGAAATTTTCGTTAAAACAATTTGCCGCAGAATGTCTTCCATTAAAGACTTCCGCTACGCCATTTTTTGAACCGATTCTCTCGGCAAGTCCAGCGTATGACTTTCATAACGCGTTTTTACTGCTTGCGTCTGCAGTCTCGATTACGATTTTGTGATAGCATTACCTCTTTCGGTATTCAGCGGAACAATACGTGCAAATACGTCTAATCCGCTTATTACCTAATTAGTATGCATCCCGAAATCTTTGGGCTTGAGATTCCTGCCGCATTTTATGCTTGTCTTACGACAAACAGTTCCAGATATGCGCGATCTGAACCAGCTTTTGTTAAAGTAGTGGCAGCTTAATTGCCATAGTCCAGTACTTCAACTACTGGTAAGCATCTGTTTTTTAAGTACGATACTCAAATACTTTTCTCCGCCGCATCAGCGGTTCGGACGGTTAACCACCGTCTACTCCATTTTGCAGATCATTTGACCTGCTGACATCTGCAAAGCCGATGCCGTGCTTTCCACTTGATGTCTTTCGACATTTTGCTGATGTTTCATTGTTTCAATGTCGCATCTGTTTTTCTCCATTTATCTTGTTACATATATAGTATGAAAGATAAAAAATTTTTGACTGCCATTTTTGTCCCTTTCTAATCCAAATTTTTAATTTCTTACTAAATTTCTGAATAAATTTTATAAAATTCTTCTACTGCACGCTCTGGTTACACCGCTTCTACCCCCACTTAACGGTTTACTCGTTCATATATTTAGGTCGGCTCCACGCCTCCCTGCATATAAACGAGTAAACCGTTTCTGGCCTCTCACTACTCTTCCGACCAAATATAAGTGTGTATTTTCTTCTCTTCATGCATTTTTTCATTTCTTCTGTGGCATATACTTGTCATATTTTCAATCGGTGGCAAGTATACGTCAATCTATTTGTTTTTGTGACATATATTTGTCGTACTTTAAACAGTGGCATATATATGTCGGAATATTATTTTCGTGTCATATATTTGTCGCATTTCAACCAGCGGCATATATTACCAGATTTGCAAAAATGTCATATATATGGCAAAACTTATCAATGGTATTCACTTCAACATTCTGATTATGTCTTAACCTGTTCAGTTAAGAACGATTCATATGATAATGCGTATACAAATCATATTGTGAAATGCCTTTGGCTTTCATTGTCTCCCATAATTTATCGTATT
>ENA-OWPB01001153-OWPB01001153.1-human-gut-metagenome-genome-assembly--contig:-NODE-1153-length-26144-cov-3.034766_pt1 | contig 26144 bp, 21 predicted proteins | sample MGYA00248260_ERZ651838 | MGnify/ENA primary metagenome ERZ651838 (study PRJEB26924, sample SAMEA4378304) | human gut metagenome | biome: human gut; feature: human-associated habitat; material: faeces...
GACACAAAGCAGTAATCCATGCGGGTAAAGTGATTGCAGCGACTGCAATCGATCTGTTTGAAGATCACAGCCTTCTGGATGAGGCAAGAGCAGAGTTTGAAAAACGTACAAAATCCGGATTCGTATGCCCGATTCCGGCAGATGCTGTACTGGTAATTCCGGACTAAATCCGGATACAAAAAAGCCGATTTCCTGATGTATATGAATACATGGGAAACCGGCTTCTCTTATTATTTGGATGTATCCTGCTTTTCATGCAGGGCGCTTAATTTTTTCATTTCTTTGTAGCAATATTTGATAATTTCTTTACGTGTGATGATTCCGATAAAGGATCCCTTGTCATCGACGACAGGAACATAGTTCTGATTGATGGCACGGTCCAGCAGGTCTTCCATATCTGCATCAGCATGTACCGGCTTATAAGTGGCACGTCGCGGAATCGCCATGATCGAAACATTTCTTTGAGATCAGTGCTGCTGATATTGAGGAGCTTGATTCCCCATAAGAGGTCTCCCTCGGAGATCGTTCCGGTGTACTTTCCTTCTTTATTCAGAATCGGGATACAGGAGAACTTGCGGTGCTCCATCTTTTCAACGGTCTGTCGCAGAGTCTCGTCTTCATATATATAAGCTACATCACTTTTCGGTGTCAGAAAAAATAAAATATTCACAGTTGGTACCTCTGTCTTTCTTGTATGTTCACTGATAAATGTTCAGGTCAGTTGCTACTGATATGATAGTATGAAGGTACCCATCTGTCAATAATTCAAATATTAAAATTTAGTGAAATCTTACTATAGAAGGACTGTTTTAAAGTCGGTCTTATGGCAAATTGTCGGCTTATGCACTGATTACAGCAGATTTACGCCTGCTTCCGCAGCAGTCTTTGTGACTTCTTCCGGCCACAGGGATACATGAACTTCGCCGATGTGTGCTTTACGAAGGAAGAACATACAGATCCTGGACTGTCCGATACCACCGCCGATGGTGTACGGAAGCTCTTTGTTCAGGATAGCTTTCTGGAATGGAAGTTCTCTTCGGTCATCACAGCCTGCTTCGGTGAGCTGGCGGTCAAGTGCGTCCTCGTCAACACGGATTCCCATTGATGAAAGCTCAAGGGCAATGTCAAGTACCGGATAGTACACGAGGATATCACCGTTCAGTTCCCAGTCATCATAGTCCGGGGCACGTCCGTCGTGGCGTTCGCCGTTGGTGAGGGTTTTGCCGACTTTCATAAGGAAGACAGCGCCTTTTTCACGGGTGATCCGATATTCACGTTCCTTCGGTGTGCAGTCCGGATACATGTCAAGAAGCTCCTGAGTTGTGATAAAGAAGATATCCTTTGGAAGGATCTCCTCGATGTAGTCATATTGTACAGCCATGTATTTCTCGGTTTTACGAAGGACACTGTAAATGGTGCGTACGGTTTCCTTGAGAGTTTCAATGGAACGCTCTTCTTGGGAGATGATCTTTTCCCAGTCCCACTGGTCTACGTAAACGGAGTGGATATTGTCCAGATCTTCATCCCGGCGGATTGCTATCATATCTGTGTAAAGACCTTCTCCGTGAGAAAATCCGTATTTTTTCAGTGCGTAGCGTTTCCATTTGGCAAGGGAGTGTACGATCTCGGCGTTACTTCCTTCGATAGATTTGATATCAAAACTTACCGGGCGTTCTACACCATTAAGGTTGTCATTAAGGCCGGATTCCGGGGCTACAAATGTCGGGGCGGATACTCGGAGAAGGTTCAGCTTCTGTGAGAGTGTCTGCTGGAAGAAATCTTTTACTGTTTTGATCGCAATCTGTGTGTCATGGAGGTTCAGGTCTGCATGATAGGTTGCGGGAATCGTGATTGTATTCATTATCGGCTCCTCCTGATGATTTTTATGCTTATTGCTCTGTGGGGTATTATAGCAGAAAATGGGTGGAGTGGCAATATAATGAGAGGGGAAGTCTTTTGGGGTATCGTAGAAAAATACTGGGTATTAAATGCCTGGTGTGATATACTGAAAAAAATGCTTATGTTTACGGCGGAAATATAAATATCCGTTTTAACGGATAGAATGGAGGGAGTTTATGGCAGGTGAAAGGTGTCAGGTTTGTGGGGGTAAGGTTGTAAATGGCAGGTGTTCATTATGTGGGATGCCTTACAGAAATGATGAGGTGTTATATCATCTGAATGAGCCCCGGGAGGTACATTATAAACATGCTTCCGCCAAAGTGCGGGATATGATGCGGCGGTATGGACAGGATGCTGATCAAACAACACAACATAACGGAAACGTGAACCGGAATATGAAGAATACGAACGTGAACCGGAATACAAACGTGAACCGGAATACGAATGCAAGCCGTAATACAGATTTGAATCGGAATTCAGCCGGAAGCCGGAATACAGGTGCGACAGCCGGACGTAAGACTGCTGCTGCAGATAATACCAGGAACAAAACAATGGTGGGCAGGAATCATACGGGAGTTTTAGATCAGGGGAAAAAACAGCAGAAAAAAGATCAGAAAAACAGCGGGGCAGGCTGGATCATATGGATCATAGTGACACTGGCCATGCTGTTTCCTAAATTATGGGATTTCCTTGCAGACTGGATCGGAACGAATTTGTGAGAATATTTCAGCAGTGAGATCATGCAGTGCTAAGTGTCTGTATTTTTGTGTATACAGAAATATCCCTTTTCTTTTCTTCTCAGCTGTGTTATACTCATGCCTAGCACAACATATAGATGAAAAACAATATATAGAGGATATAGGTACTATATATAGTATTTTAGTATAGCGGCTTATATATAGCACAGGGAGGGATGAGCAATGTTATATGTGATCAAAAAAGATGGGACAAGAGAGGAGTTTAATCCGCAGAAGATCGTGGCTGCCGTGAACAAATCCGCAGAGCGTATTCTTTATACTTTTTCAGACGAGGAGAAGGATTTTATCTGCCGTTTTGCCCAGGAGCATGCGGATTCCCTTGGAAAGAATGAGATCGAGATCCAGGAGATGCACAACATCGTGGAGGGGGCTCTGGAGCGTGTGAATCCGGCAGTTGCCAAGAGCTACCGTGATTATCGGAATTACAAGCTGGATTTTATCCATATGATGGATGATGTATATACCAAGAGTCAGGCAATCCGTTATATAGGTGATAAAAGTAATGCCAATACAGACAGCGCCCTTGTTGCCACGAAACGAAGCCTGATCTTTAATGAGCTGAACAAGGAACTCTATCGGAAGTTTTTTATGAACCGTAATGAGCTTCAGGCATGTAAGGACGGCTACATTTATATTCATGACCAGTCTGCACGTCTGGATACCATGAATTGCTGTCTGTTCGATGTGGCAGCTGTTTTAAGTGGCGGTTTTGAGATGGGCAATGTCTGGTATAACGAGCCGAAGACTCTGGATACAGCCTTTGATGTTATGGGGGATATCATTCTCAGTACAGCAGCACAGCAGTATGGTGGCTTTACAGTGCCGGAGGTTGATAAGATCCTGGCACCGTATGCAAAGAAAAGCTATGATAAATATATTTCCGAATTTATGAAATACTCGGATGAGAGCTGGAGTGGCCGCGAGGAGCGAGCTATTGAATATGCTCTTGATAAGGTCCGCAGGGATTATGACCAGGGATGGCAGGGAATTGAGTACAAGCTGAATACCGTCGGTTCTTCCAGAGGAGATTATCCGTTTGTTACGGTGACACTTGGTCTCGGAACCGAGCAGTTTGAGAAGATGTGCACGATTTCCCTTCTTGAGGTCCATCAAGGAGGACAGGGGAAGGCCGGACATAAGAAACCGGTACTTTTCCCGAAAATCGTATTCCTTTATGACAAGGAGATCCATGGTCCCGGAAAGTGCTGTGAGGATATTTTTGAGGCTGGTGTGGAGTGTTCCTCCAAGACCATGTATCCGGACTGGCTGTCTATGTCCGGTGCGGGATACATTTCCAGTATGTACAGGAAATACAAGAAGGTCATCAGCCCGATGGGATGCCGTGCTTTCTTAAGTCCGTGGTATGAGCGTGGCGGTATGGAGCCGGCGGATGAGAATGATACGCCTGTTTTTGTGGGACGTTTTAACATTGGTGCGGTAAGTCTTCATCTTCCGATGATTCTTGCCAAGGCCAGAGCAGAGAGCAGAGATTTTTATGAGGTTCTGGATTTCTATCTGGAAATGATCCGTAACCTGCATATCCGCACTTACGAATATCTGGGACAGATGCGTGCATCCACCAATCCGCTTGCATACTGTGAAGGCGGTTTCTACGGCGGACATCTGAAACCGAATGAAAAGATCGGTAAGATCCTGAAGCCTATGACAGCTTCCTTCGGTATCACAGCATTAAATGAGCTTCAGGAGCTTTATAATGGCAAATCTATTGCCGAGGATGGGGCGTTTGCTCTGGAAGTCCTGAAATATATCAATGACAAGGTAAATCAGTACAAGAAGGAAGACGGTTATCTTTATGCGATCTACGGAACACCGGCAGAGAGTCTCTGTGGCCTTCAGGTAGAGCAGTTCCGTAAGATGTATGGAATCATTGAGGGCGTTTCTGACAGACCGTATGTGAGCAACAGCTTCCATTGCCATGTAACAGAGGATGTGACTCCAATCGAGAAACAGGATCTGGAGGGACGTTTCTGGGAGCTCTGCAATGGCGGTAAGATACAGTATGTACGTTATCCGATCGGATACAACAAAGAAGCTATCCGTACGCTGATTCGCAGAGCCATGGATTTGGGATATTATGAGGGTGTGAACCTTTCTCTTGCATACTGTGACGATTGTGGACATGAGGAGCTGGAGATGGATATATGCCCTGTCTGCGGTTCCAGAAATCTGACCAAGATCGACCGTATGAACGGATATCTCTCCTACAGCCGTGTCCATGGAGATACCCGTCTGAATGAGGCGAAGATGGCTGAGATCGCTGAGCGAAAATCTATGTAAATGCTGACTGTCCGATCAACTGTGGAACAGTGATCGGACAGCCAGACGGTATAAAAAATATCCCGCAGAGCTGCCGGTAAGACCAGCAGCCGTCTGCGGGATATTTTCATGTAAAGTGAAGGTTCACATTTCACTTTGTATTCTGAGTCCGTAAAATGATTATTTAATGATAGTTCCGGTCTTCTCACGGTAGCCGTCTTTTGCATGGGCCATGTCTGTGATGATGGTACGGCGTCCGGTTCCCTTCTCCACGAAGGAAACACCTGCTTCGATTTTAGGAAGCATGGAGCCTGCCGCAAACTGTTTGCCGGCAATATATTTCTTGGCATCTTCTGTGGAAATAGTATCCAGATAAGATTCATGATCCGTATTATGGTCAAGGCTTACTTTCTCGACGCTTGTAAGGATCATCAGAGTGTCAGCGTTCAGTTCTTCTGCAAGAAGTCCTGCCGCCAGGTCTTTCTCGATGATGGCGCTGGCACCATTCAGCTGAGTTCCCTGCTCAAGAACCGGGATTCCGCCGCCGCCAGCAGCAATGACGATCTGCTCTGCAGCAGAGAGGACCTTCACGGTTTCGATCTCTACAATCTTCTGTGGCTTCGGTGCTGCAAGGATACGTCGGTACTGGCCCTCGCCCACCTTTGTAACAAAGTTTCCTTTTTCTTCTTCAGCCTCAGCTTCTTCTGCGTTGAGAACACGTCCAATGATCTTCTCCGGCTCTGCGAATGCTTCATCGTATGGATCGATGACAACCTGTGTCAGAACTGTGCTGACCGGTTTGTAGATTCCTCTGGAGATAAGCTCGGCACGAATGGCGTTCTGAAGGTCATAGCCGATATAACCCTGGCTCATGGCGGAACATACGGACATTGGTGCAAATGTATAATCAGGATGTGCCTTACCGAATTCATTCATTGCGGTGTGGATCATCCCTACCTGCGGACCGTTGCTGTGGGAGATCACCACGCGGGTTCCCTCCTCTACCAGATCTGCGATTACCTTCGCTGCGAGTTTTGTAGCTGTTTTTTGCTCTGGAAGTGTGGTGCCAAGTGCCCGGTGGCCTAATGCAACTACTACAGTTTTTTCGCTCATAGGAAATACCTCGTTTCTCTTTAAAATTGGAATGAAATCAGTTACTGTATCCAGTAACGAGTATTATATTTTATTATAAAAGACCTATGTGGGAAATGCAATAGAAAATCGAGTGTTTTCCAAGACCGGAAAAACTGTCATTGCTGTTCACTGGTAATATTCCGCGAGGTGTTTTTTGTGAGCAAAGGTCATAGAAAACCCGAGGCATACCGCACGAATTTACGCGATCAGCATAAATTCTGTGCATTGCGAAGCGTGTTACTGAGAACAGCATGAACAGCAACAAACCGCCTGATTCGGTCAGACGGTTTGCTTCTTACTATTTTTTGAGGGGGGAGATAGAGAGTGGTTTTTCATCTATCCAACACCTATTATATAGAGAAAATATGTTTAAAATATGTCGTTAATCTAAAAGAAATGGAAAATTTATAAAGAAAGTTTAAACAAACTTTATAATTTTTATATCCGGTTGCACATGGTCTGGGAATGTGATACATTGAAAAAGTCTTGATCCTGCATTCTGCGGGATCTGTTCACGCATCGTTTCGATGCAGAAATCCATTTTATTTTATCGAAAAAACACTGATCATGCACCATTTGCCGGGGAGGGATGCCTTTGTCTGTGGAAAAGTAAGTTTCTGTAAAAAAAACATGTGTATAAGAAATGCCAGATCAGGCAGAAATGAGGAAGAGCCATGAAAAACAGAATATGGAAACAGATGAAGAAAGTCGGAATTGTGACAGTGCTGACAGGAGTCATGTTGGGAGGAACAATAGAACCGAAGCTGATCCTGGGAGCAGATTTTTTGCCGGGACAGGTACCGTTTATCGATCAGAGTGTGTTCTGGAAAGATAGAGAATCCGGACAGGCGGAGCTTGGGATCCGGATCCGCGGATTGAATGAATGGCTGTCCGGGAGAAGATTTTCGGAGGATAAGGAGAAAAATGAGAAGTGGGACGATGAACTTCAGGAGATTGAAGATCCATCGGTGGAGCAGGAAGAAGAGACAGAACAGGAGCTGCCGGAGGATGACTGGCAGCAGGAAGAGAAGACAGAACAGGAACTGCCGGAGGATGACTGGCAGAAGAAAGAAGAAACAGAACAGAAGCTGCCGGTGAATAAGGTTGTGGAAGGAATCGGAATAGAAATGGAGGAAGGATATGAGCACGTGGAGCAGCTGGCATCCGGGGAAACAGTACAGCCGGAGGATGAAGAGCAGGAGAAAACGGGTCCGCTCACACCGGAAGGAACGGCGTCCGGAGAAGAAAATGTAGGTGACGAAGAGGAATATGAGTCTGAGGAGATTCAAAAACTGACGCTGGTCACGTATATTTCTGAGTATTTTGTTCCGGAAACGGATTCTGTCCCGAAAAATATGGCTGCACAGCAGATTTCTGTAAGGAGCCAGAGTGGTGAAGCTACAGAGATCACAAAGCTGAAAATCATGCTGAACGTGGAACAGGACGGGCAGGATGAGATCTTTTTCCGGATCCCGCTGATCCTGCGTCAGGAATACCGTTTTCCGGCAGAGAAAAGCAGTTATCCTGTGACTCAGGAGGAACCGCTTCAGAAGGACTGTACCGGTGCGGGAACCTTTCTCCTGACAGAAGAAAATGGGGAAGAGCTGGTGATCGCAGAGGGGATCGCGCCTATGCTGGACGTGGAGGCTGCAGAGGCTGATATGGAATTGTCGGTAACTGCACAGAATGGAAAAATGAAAGCAGGGCAGACCATCCGTTATCAGGTGGAGATCGCTAATACAGGAAAACTGGATCTTGCAGATATCCGTCTGACCAGCAGCCTTTCCTGCCCTAAGATCCGGCAGATGTGGGAAGATACAGAAGGCCTTCTGACAGAAGGGGCAGTGGCGGAATTTGCGGAATTAAAAGCCGGAGAGAGCAGGAGCTTTTATGTACAGGCGCCGCTTCTGGATGAACAGGAAAAAGATCTGGAGCACCAGGTGGAAGCAGAGGCCAGGGTGAAGGGCAGAGCGGCGGAGGTGATCCGGAAGAACGCCACCACTATAAATAGTCTGGAGACACTGAAGGCGGATCTTTCTGTAAAGAAAACTGCAGACAAAGAAACCGCTGCACCGGGTGAGACTGTGACCTATCAGATCTGTATCGTGAATACCGGTGAAAAAACGCTTCACTCGGTTGTGGGAACGGAGCGCTTTCAGGCGGCTGGGATCCATGCACAGTTTCTGGAGCAGGAAGGTGTAACGCTCAACAGCAGCCGTACAAAGGCAATGATCCAACAGATCCCGCCGGGAGAGGCAGTTTCTCTTCAGGCCGTGGTGAAGATCCCGGAAAGAACAGCGGATCAGAAGCTTTTTAACCAGGTGACGGTCACAAGCCAGGAAACTGGAGAGCGATCGATGGAGGCCTCCGCTTCTGTCATAGTAAAAGGAAAGATAACCGTTACGCCGGAAGAAAGGCTTTTTGTGCAAAGTGATGACCAGGATCCGGCTTCCGGTCAGACGCAGATGGCAAGAGCCGCGTCCACACATCCGAAGACAGAAGATGATACGAGAACGGATCTGTGGACTCTTCTGGCAGTGACAGCTTTTGTGACTGTGCTGGGCGGTATCTGGCTCCGGAAAAAATATGCGGATATTTATGAGAAAAGCTGATGTTACTGAGAACGGAGTGAACGGTAACAAGCTGACATTTTACAAGGCGGCCGTGCCTCAAAGAAACGTTGAAAACAGGGGGGAGGTGTGCTATTCTATATGGTATGTACAGAAAACAAAAATAGTATATTTCCCGCCTCCGGTGTGCTGCCCGTCAGAACGGAAAAAGGGAAAATGGAGGAGAAAAATGAATCTTTTATCCTTATTGGAACATCTTGAATACAAATGCCTTCAGGGAGGTACAGAGCAGGAGGTTTCTTCTGTTGTATATGATTCCCGCAAAGTAGAAGAAGGGAGCCTTTTTATCTGCATCAGAGGTGCGGTCGTGGATGGACATAAATTTATACCTGATGTTGTGGCAAAGGGTGCGAAGACACTCATCGTGGAAGAAACGGTGGAGGTACCGGAGGATGTGACAGTGATCCAGGTAGAGGATACCCGTTACGCCATGGCCTTTATTTCAGCAGCATGGTTCGGACATCCGGCAGAAAAGCTCAAAACCATCGGTATCACCGGAACCAAAGGAAAAACAACTACAACCTATATGGTGAAATCGATCCTTGAAAATGCCGGATATAAGGTTGGTTTGATCGGAACCATCGAGGCTGTTATCGGAGAGAAGCATATCCCGGCAGCCAACACGACACCGGAATCCTATATGGTACAGAAATATTTTCATGATATGGTAGAAGCAGGCTGCGATGCGGTCGTTATGGAGGTTTCCTCACAGGGACTGATGCTTCACAGGACCCAGGGATTTGTGTTTGATTTTGGAATTTTCACAAATATTGAACCGGATCATATCGGACCGAATGAGCACAAGGACTTTGATGATTATCTGCACTGCAAATCCATGCTTCTCAGGCAGTGTAAGGTTGGTATCGTAAATCGTGACGATGAACACTTTGACCGCATTATCGAAGGCCATACCTGTAAACTTGAAACCTATGGATTTTCCGAAAAAGCAGATCTCCGTGCAGAGGACGCCAGACTCGTTGGAAGAAAGGGCTATCTGGGAATTTCCTATCATGTTAAGGGACTTATGGATTTTCCTGTGGAGATTGATATTCCAGGTAAGTTCAGCATTTACAATTCTCTGACTGCCATTGCCATCTGCCGTCATTTTAAAGTATCCGAGGAGAATATCATCAAAGCTCTGAAGGTGGCCAGGGTCAAAGGCCGTATTGAGATGATCAAGGTATCTGACGAATTCACGTTGATGATTGATTATGCACATAATGCCATGGCGCTGGAGAGTCTTCTCGGAACACTGAAGGAATATGACCCGCACAGACTGGTATGCCTGTTTGGCTGTGGCGGAAACCGTTCCAAGCTGCGTCGTTATGAGATGGGTGAGGTTTCCGGAAAGATGGCAGATCTGACCATCATCACTTCGGATAATCCGCGAGATGAGGATCCACAGGCTATCATCGATGATATCAAGATCGGAATGGCAAAAACAGACGGAAAATATGTAGAGATCCCGGATCGCAAAGAGGCGATCGCCTATGCGATCCATCATGGTGAGCCGGGAGATATCATCGTCCTTGCCGGAAAGGGCCATGAGGATTACCAGGAGATCAAGGGAAAGAAATATCCCATGGATGAGCGCGTACTGATCCGGGAGATCCTGGAAGAAGATCAGAAAGCGTAAATGGATGATCTATGCAGATGTGATCATTGATATTTCTCATGAAAAGCTGGACCGGGATTTTCAGTATCGTGTACCTGAGGAGCTGGTGCAGGCAATAAAACCCGGAGTTGTGGTCACAGTGCCCTTCGGAAAGGGAAATACCCTTCGGAAAGGCTATGTGACCGGAATCTCCGGAACGGCAAAATATGATGCGTCAAAGATCAAGGAAATCCGGGGAGTGTCCACAGACAGTGAGACAACAGAATCCCGGCTGATCGCACTTGCGGCCTGGATGAAGGAGACCTATGGTTCCACCATGATCCAGGCACTGAAAACAGTTCTGCCTGTAAAAGACAAGGTCCGTGCAAAAGAGAAAAGGCTGATTTTTTTTACAGGAAAAAAAGAAGAGGGTCAGGCACTTCTTGGCAAGCTGGAAGGCAGCCGTTTTAAAGCACGTGAACGGTTTCTTCGGGCAATCCTGGAGGCCGGGAGCCTGGATTATACTTATGCCTCCAAAGAGCTTGGAGCCGGCATTTCCGTTCTTGATTTTTTTGAAAAAAAAGGTCTGATAACCATTGAAAGTCAGGAAATGTATCGCATTCCCGAGGGGCTCGGCCTGGTGAAGGAGAACATGGAACTGAGTCTGAACCAGGAACAGCTTTTGGCAGCAGAGCAGATATTTCGGGAATGGCAGGAGCCGGACCCAAGGCCGGCACTTCTTTTCGGAGTGACCGGAAGCGGAAAGACCCAGGTTTATATGCGCCTGATCCAGAAGGTACTGGAGGAGGGAAAACAGGCGATCGTGCTGATTCCTGAGATCGCGCTTACTTATCAGACAGTCAGGCGTTTTTATGCCATGTTCGGAGATAAGGTTTCGGTTCTGAACTCCAGACTTTCCCAGGGAGAACGCTATGATCAGTTCAAAAGAGCAAAACGTGGTGAGATCCAGGTGATGGTAGGACCCAGATCCGCACTGTTCACACCGTTTTCAGATCTGGGACTGATCGTTATCGACGAAGAGCATGAACCCACCTACAAAAGTGAGAATACGCCAAGGTACCATGCGCGTGAGACTGCCATTGAGAGGGCGCGGATGGAACATGCCCGTGTGGTCATGGGATCAGCCACTCCGTCATTGGAAGCCTACAGTCATGCCTGTGACGGAGAATATCTTCTGGTAAAGTTAAATGCACGTTATGAGGAAAGACCGCTTCCACAGGTATCGATCGTGGATCTTCGGGAAGAATTAAAGAAAGGGAACCGCTCGGTACTGAGTCTGGAGCTGAAGAGGGATCTGGAGCAGGTCCTTGAAAGAAGAGAACAGGCCATGCTGTTTCTGAACCGGAGAGGATATGCGGGCTTTGTTTCCTGCAGAGCCTGCGGTCACGTTATGAAATGTCCCCACTGTGATGTATCTCTAAGTGAACACAATGGCAATCGTCTGATCTGTCATTACTGCGGCTATGAGACTGTGAAACCGGAAATCTGTCCGTCCTGTGGTTCACCGCACATTGGGGGATTTAAGGCAGGAACCCAGCAGATCGAGAAGGTCATTGAAAAAGAATTCCCGAAAGCCAGGGTACTTCGAATGGATTTTGATACCACAAGGACCAAGGACAGCTATGAGAAGATCCTGGCTTCTTTTGCAAAGCATGAGGCAGATATTCTGGTGGGGACCCAGATGATCGTCAAGGGACATGATTTTCCGAATGTGACCCTGGTAGGAGTGATCGCAGCAGATCTTTCGCTGAATATGGATGACTATCACTGCGGGGAGCGTACATTCCAGCTTCTGACTCAGGCAGTTGGACGTTCCGGCAGAGGGAACCGCCCGGGGCAGGCGGTGATCCAGACATATCAGCCGGAGCATTACAGTATCCAGACTGCGGCTATTCAGGATTATGAGAAATTTTATAAAGAAGAAATGGGGTATCGGATGCTTCTGGACTATCCGCCGGCAGCCCATATGATGACTGTTTTTGGCGCCTGCCAGGATGAAGAACTTCTGAAAAATGCCATGTATTATATAGAAGTTTTTATCCGCAGGGTAAGTCCGAAGGAAGAGCTTCACATGATCGGACCTGCAGCTGCATCGGTAGGTAAGGTAAAGGATGTTTATCGTCAGGTGATCCATCTGAAGCACAGGGATATCTGTTTTCTCACAGCAGTCAGAGAGAAACTGGAGAAATATATAGAGATAAATTCCGGATTCCGGAAAATATACATTCAATTTGATATGAATTAAAGGAGAAGAAAAATGGCACTTAGAACAATCCGTGTACAGGGGGATTCTGTACTGACAAAAAAATCCCGGACAGTAGACAAAATGACACCGAGGATCGGGGAACTGATCACAGATATGCTGGATACTATGTATGATGCAATGGGTGTTGGCCTCGCCGCACCACAGGTAGGAATCCTGAAACGTATCGTTGTCATCGATGTAGGTGAGGGCCCGATCGTGCTGATCAATCCGGAGATCCTTGAGACAAGCGGCGAGCAGACTGGTGACGAGGGATGCCTGAGCGTTCCTGGAATGGCAGGACAGGTAACACGTCCGAACTATGTGAAGGTAAAAGCACTTGATGTAAATATGGACGAACAGATCTACGAGGGAGAGGGCCTTCTGGCAAGAGCGTTCTGTCATGAGATCGACCATCTGGATGGAAAAATGTATACAGAGCTTGTTGAGGGAGAACTTCACAAGGTAACTTATGATGAAGAAGACTAAAGGCGGGATACTATGAAGATTATTTATATGGGAACTCCGGACTTTGCGGTGGAGCCTCTTGCAGCACTGGCAGAGAACGGATATGAAGTGGAGGCTGTGATCACACAGCCGGACAAACCGAAGGGCAGAGGCAAAACTATGATGCCTACTCCTGTAAAAGAAGAAGCACTGAAACATGGGATCCCGGTACTGCAGCCGGTGAAGGTAAGAGATCCTGAATTTGTGGAAGAACTGAAAAATCTTGCACCGGACATCATCATTGTTGCGGCATTCGGACAGATTATTCCAAAGAGCATCCTGGATATGCCGAGATTCGGATGCATCAATATCCATGCGTCTCTGCTTCCTAAATATCGTGGAGCTGCACCGATCCAGCAGGCGGTGATCGATGGTGAAAAAGAATCCGGTGTTACCATTATGCAGATGGGAACCGGTCTGGATACCGGTGATATGATTTCCAGGATCGTGGTTCCGCTTGCCAAAGATGAGACAGGTGGAAGCTTGTTTGATAAGCTCGCACAGGCAGGTGCAGAGCTTCTGGTACAGACTTTACCGTCCATTTTTGACGGAACTGCAACCCGCGAGAAACAGCCGGAGGAGAGTCCGACACCATATGCTGCCATGATCTCCAAAAAAATGGGACTTCTGGACTTCAGCAAAAATGCGGAAGAACTGGAGCGTCTGGTAAGAGGCCTTGATCCATGGCCAAGCGCTTTTACCTTTATCAATGGAAAAACATTGAAGGTCTGGAAGAGCTCTGTTCTGGAAAAACAGGCACAGGAAGCACCTGGAACTGTAATAGCCGCTGACAAAGGAGGAATCCTGGTGGCATGCGGCCAGAAGGTACTCGTGCTCCATGAAGTGCAGCTGGAAGGCAAAAAACGCATGGAAGCGGATGCGTTCCTCCGGGGATATCAGTTGAAACCAGGAGACATGTTCAGAGATTCCAGGGAGTGATGAGTTATGTACGGATATGGTTATTACGGATGGGGAATGGACCCCACGATTCTTTTACTTGTGATCGGAATGCTTCTTTCTCTTGCGGCATCCGCAAAGCTGCGCAGTACCTTTGCAGTCTATAAAAAGGTACGGAGTCATTCTGGCATCACCGGTGCGGAAGCTGCACAGAGAATCCTGAGAGCAGCAGGGATCACAGACGTACAGGTGGTTCCGATCCGCGGAAGTCTTACGGATCACTATGATCCGAGAACGAAAACGGTTTCCCTTTCAGAAGATATTTATGGAAGAAATTCTCTGGCGGCTGTGGGGGTGGCAGCACATGAATGTGGCCATGCGATCCAGGATGCGATCAATTATGCACCACTGAATATCCGTTCAGCCATTGTACCTGTTGCAAATATTGGTTCCCAGCTTTCATGGCCGCTGTTTATCGCAGGGCTGATCTTTTCCATTGATCCGCTGGTAACTCTGGGAATTGTTTTGTTTTCACTGGCAGTGCTGTTTCAGCTGGTGACACTTCCGGTTGAGATCAATGCGTCTTCCAGAGCGCTTAAAATGCTGGAAAGTACAGGTATCTTAGGTGCAGATGAAAAAAAGGGTGCAAGAAAAGTACTTACAGCGGCAGCGCTTACCTATGTGGCAGCTCTGGCGGCATCCATTCTGCAGCTTCTGAGACTGATTATCCTTGCAGGAGGTAGAGATCGTGATTAGCAGCGGAGTAAATACCAGAGAACTGATTCTTGAGATCCTGTTACAGATCGAGGAGGAGGGGGAGCACAGCCATATTGCGATTCGGAATGCGCTTTCCAAATATCAGTTTCTTCCGAAACAGGAACGTAGCTTTATTACAAGAGTATGTGAGGGAACCCTGGAATACAGGATCTATATTGATTATGTCATCGATTCTTTTTCCAAGGTTTCTGTAAACAAGATGAAACCGCAGATCCGCGAGATCCTGAGAAGTGCGGTATATCAGCTGAAATTTATGGACAGTGTTCCGGACAGTGCAGTATGCAATGAAGCGGTAAAGCTGGCACAGCGAAAAGGCTTTTATAATCTAAAGCCCTTTGTCAACGGGGTGCTCCGTACGATCGCAAGAGAGATCAGTGATCTGGAGCTTCCTTCCAGGGAAGAAAACGAAGTCCGTTATCTTTCCGTGAAATATTCCATGCCGGAATATCTGGTAGAAAAATGGAAAGCAGCCTACGGAGTGAAGACTACGGAGAAGATCCTGGAGGATTTTCTGACAGAAAGACCGATCACAGTACGGTGCCGTACTCATAAGGCGTCTCTGAGAGAAATCGTCACCAGTCTGAAGTCTCAGGGAGTGACAGTAGAACAGGCTCCTTATCTTCCCTATGCACTGAAGATTTCCGATTACAATCATATTCTGACACTTGAAACCTTCCTTCAGGGAAAGATCCTGGTGCAGGATGTAAGCTCTATGCTCGTAGCGGAAGCTGCAAGTCCGAAAAAAGGCGACCATATCATCGACATGTGCGCTGCACCAGGTGGAAAAAGCATCCATGTGGCAGACAAAATGGGGGATTACGGAAATGTGGATGCCAGAGATGTAAGTCAGTATAAGGCAGATCTTATCGAAGAAAACATCCACAGGACCGGAGTGATCAACGTGGAAGCCAGAGTTCAAGATGCAACGGTATATGATCCGGATTCCGAACAGGCTGCGGATATTGTGATCGCGGATGTACCGTGCTCCGGTTATGGTGTTATCGGCAAGAAACCGGAAATCAAATACCGGGCAACTCCGCAGAAACAGGAAGAGATCGTAATGCTCCAGAGAATGATCCTGGATAAGGCTGCAAAGTATGTGAAACCGGATGGAACGCTGATCTTCAGCACATGTACCATTGCCCGGGAAGAAAACGAAGAAAATGTATTATGGTTTTTAAAGAATTATCCGTACCGGCTGGAAAGCCTGGATCCGTATATTCCGGAGGAACTGCACTGTAAATCCACAAAGCTTGGCTATCTGCAGCTTCTGCCGGGAATACATAAGACGGATGGATTCTTTATTGCCAGATTCAGAAGGAAATAACAGAAAATGACAGATGTAAAATCCATGACCATGGAGGAATTGAAGGAATTCATGACAAAGATCGGTGAAAAGCCTTTCCGGGCGAAACAGATCTATGCATGGCTTCACCATCAGCTGGTTACCTCCTGGGATGAAATGACAAACCTTTCCAAAAGCCTCAGGGAAAAGCTTTCGGCTTATCCGATCACAGCGCTGACCCAGGCAGATGTAAGGATCTCAAAAATTGACGGAACCAGAAAATATCTGTTCCGGCTGGAAGATGGAAATGTGATCGAGAGTGTTCTCATGCGGTATCACCACGGAAATTCTGTGTGCATTTCTTCTCAGGTGGGCTGCCGTATGGGATGCAGATTCTGTGCATCTACCATCGGAGGACTGACCAGATGCCTGAAGCCGTCCGAGATGCTGGATCAGATCTACCGTATCCAGGCAGATACCGGTGAACGTGTGGCCAATGTAGTTGTGATGGGAACCGGTGAGCCGATGGATAATTATGACAATCTTGTCCGTTTTGTCCGGATCCTTACCGACGAAAACGGTCTTGGGATCAGTCAGAGAAATGTGACGGTTTCTACCTGCGGGATCGTGCCGAAGATGTATGATCTGGCTGAAGAAAAGCTTCAGATCACTCTGGCACTTTCCCTTCATGCTCCAAATGATGAAAAACGACAGGAACTGATGCCGATCGCGAATAAGTATTCCATGGATGAGGTTCTGGATGCCTGCAGAAATTATTTTGATAAAACAGGCCGAAGGATAACCTTTGAGTACAGTCTTGTAGCCGGTGTCAACGACAGTGAAGAAGATGCGAGACAGCTGGCCGGCCGTATAAAAGGCATCAATTGCCATGTAAATCTGATTCCGGTCAACCCCATCAAGGAACGCTCCTATGTGAGGTCTACTCGACAGGCTGTGGAGAATTTCAAAATAAAACTTGAAAAATACGGAATTAATGTTACTATTAGAAGGGAAATGGGCAGCGATATCGACGGTGCCTGTGGACAGCTAAGAAAAAGTTACATGGAAAAAACAGAAAGCGAGAAGTGACATGAGGATATACTCAGCTACTGATGTAGGGCAGAAGCGTAAGATGAATCAGGATTACGTGTTTGTATCTGAAGGTCCGGTTGGGAATCTGCCTAATCTTTTCACAGTCGCGGACGGAATGGGCGGCCATAACGCCGGTGACTATGCATCCTCACATGCAGTACGGATCCTTGTGGATGAAATCCGTGAAGATGCGGATTACAATCCTGTGAAGGTTATTCGTCATGCGATCGAAGCTGCGAACACGGAGATCAGAAACCGTGCGCAGGAAGACGAAAACCTCCGGGGCATGGGAACCACTATGGTGGTGGCGACTATTGTAGATCAGTATGCCTATGTAGCCAATGTGGGTGACAGCCGTTTATATGTGATCCAGGACGGGATCCGCCAGGTTACCAGAGATCATTCTCTGGTACAGGAAATGGTGAGAATGGGCGAGATCAGCGAAGCGGAAGCACGGAATCATCCGGATAAGAACATCATTACAAGGGCACTTGGTGCAGAGAAAACGGTGGATGTGGATTTCTTTGATCTGAAACTTGAAAAAGGATGTACGATCCTGATGTGTTCAGACGGTCTCAGCAATATGGTTGAAGATGAGAAGATCCAGGAAATCATATCCGATCCGGAAGCAGATATTGATCAGAAGGGCAGTGCGCTCCTTCGGGAAGCAAATCAGAATGGTGGTAAGGATAATATTGCAGTCGTACTGGTAGAGCCATTCACGAATGAGGTGGAAGCATGTTGAAGACGGGAATGATCATAGCCGAGCGTTATGAGATCGTAGGAAAAATCGGAACTGGCGGAATGGCAGATGTCTATAAGGCTATGGACCATAAGCTGAACCGTTTTGTTGCAGTGAAGGTCCTGAAACCGGAGTTTCGGGAAGACACCACGTTTATAAAGAAATTCATAAGTGAGGCCCAGGCGGCAGCTGGTCTTACACATCCGAATATCGTCAATGTATTTGACGTAGGAGATGACGGCGGTGTTTATTACATTGTTATGGAACTGATCGAGGGTATTACTCTGAAGGAATACATCTCCAAGAAGGGGAAGCTTTCCATTAAAGAGGCCACAAGTATCGCAATCCAGGTTTCTATGGGGCTGGAGGCGGCACACAGCCATGGTATCGTTCACAGAGATGTGAAACCCCAGAATATCATTATCTCCACAGATGGTAAAGTAAAGGTGACAGACTTTGGAATTGCCAGAGCTGCATCTTCCAATACGATCAGCTCCAATGTAATGGGATCTGTACATTACAGCTCACCTGAGCAGGTGAGAGGCGGATATAGTGATGAGAAGAGTGATATTTATTCTCTCGGAATCACATTGTATGAGATGGTTACAGGAAGAGTTCCTTTTGACGGAGATACCACTGTGGCGATCGCTATCAAGCATCTGCAGGAAGAGATGGTCCCGCCAAGTGTGTATACACCGGATCTTCCGTACAGTTTGGAGCAGATCATTCTGAAATGTACACAGAAAAGTGTAGATCGTCGTTACAGCCGTATGGAGGATGTGATCGCGGACCTGAAACATTCCCTGATCGATCCCCAGGGCGATTTTGTAAAGCTTACTACAGTTGACAACGATGCCAAGACGGTTGTGATCTCAGAAGAAGAGCTTGGTGAGATCAGACATACACCGAAGCAGATCACAAAACCGGAGATCACTACACTTGAGGAAGAAAAATACGACGATAACGATTACGATGATGCAGAGGAAGAATACAGACCGAGATCCGAGCATAGATCCGGAAAGAAAAAGAAGCATCATGGTTCCGGAAGAGGCCTGACTATTGCGGCACTGATTGGCGGGGCAGTCCTTCTGATCGTTCTTGTGGTAGTGCTTGGACGTGCCGCAGGACTGTTTGGAACAGGCAGCAGCGGAACTGCAGACAGCAGCAAGGCAGAGGCGAAGCAGGAATCAGCAGCTGACGGGCTGGCAACCGTTCCTGATCTTGTAGGCAAAACAGAGGAAGAGGCCAAAACACTTGCAAACGATGCACATCTGGGTGTCCAGATGGCCGGTGAGGAGGCATCTGATCAGGAAAAAGGCAGGATCTCCCGTCAGAAGACAGCAGCGGGAACACAGGTTGAAGCCAATACAACTGTGAAATACTGGGTGAGCACCGGAACAGCGCAGGTTACGATCCCGGATCTGGATGGACGTACAGGAATTGATGCACAGCAGACTCTGGAAGATCTTGGACTTCAGGTAAATGTCCAGAAAGAATACAGTGACACAGATGACAACGGATATGCACTGGTAGATCCGGGATATGTTTACAATGTCGAGCCGGCAGCAGGTACTTCTGTGCAGGCAGGCTCTCCTGTAACACTGACAGTCAGTCGAGGGGTTGATTATGGCGATAATGCTGAGGTTCCGAGTGTTGTAGGAATGACCAAGGATGATGCGCTTACTACTTTAGGTAAATTTATTGATATCCAGATAACAGAACAGCAGAGTACAGAAGCTGCAGGTACAGTTATCGCACAGGATCCGGAAGCCTATGCGGCAGCAGACCCGGATCAGCCGATCAGCATTACTATCAGCTCCGGTGACAAGGCTCCATCCACAGACAGCGCAGCATCTGCAGATAGTACAGCATCTGCGGACAGCACAGCATCTGCGGACAGCACAGTATCCACAACTACATCTACAGCAGATGTCAATGCAAACACAGGCTGGAAATGTACACAGACACTGGATACCCCGTCCGGCTACAAGGGAGGCGCGATCCGTCTGGAACTGATCCAGGACGTAAACGGTGAGCCTAAGGCATCCACTATCATTGACGGACAGAATATCAGTTTCCCGTATCAGCTTGATATCTCAGGTGCTGAGGGCATTACCTCAGGAACTATCTATCTCTATGAAGAGAAGGACGGGGATTATCAGCAGCTTGGAACCTACACGGTTACATTCAAGAAAGCTGAGTGATCATGCAGGGAAAGATAATCAAAGGTATTGCCGGATTCTACTACGTATATGCAGAAGACGGCAATACATATGAATGCAGAGCTAAGGGAATTTTCCGTAAGGATAAATTCAAGCCTCTGGTAGGTGACAATGTGGACATTACAGTTCTGGATGAAAAGGAACTGGAGGGAAGTGTGACGGAGATCCACAAGCGGAAGAATTCTCTGATCCGTCCGGCTGTGGCCAATGTAGATCAGGCACTGGTGATCTTTGCCATGGATAATCCGAAGCCGAACTTCATGCTTCTGGATCGTTTCCTCATTATGATGGAGAGGGAAGGTGTTCCGGCAGTCATCTGTTTTAATAAAAAGGATCTGGCAACAACGGAAGAGCTGGAATTTCTCTATGAAACATACCAGAGCTGCGGCTATCAGGTGATCCTGTCAAGTGCCCTGAAGGGAGAAGGACTCGACGAGATCGAAGAAGTGCTTCAGGGCAGGACAACTGTGGTTGCCGGCCCATCCGGCGTGGGAAAATCTTCTCTTACAAATTCCCTTCAGGAAGAAGTGGAGATGGAAACCGGTGAGATCAGCCGTAAGCTGAAACGGGGAAAACATACCACGCGCCATGCACAGATCATACCGGTGGCACAGGATACATTCCTTGTGGATACGCCGGGATTTTCCTCCTTATATATTGAAAATATGGAGGAGCAGGAACTGAAGGAGTACTTTCCGGAGTTCCGAAGATATGAAGGACAGTGCCGCTTTCAGGGGTGCCGTCACATACATGAACCGGGCTGCGCCGTTAAGGAAGCCCTTGAGAACAATGAGATCAGCAGACTCCGATATGAAGATTATCTGGAGCTGCACCAGGAATTAAAAGAGAAAAGGAGATACTGAGTCATGGAATACCGATTGTGCCCGTCGATCTTATCAGCAGATTTTAACAGACTGGGAGAACAGATCAAAATTCTGGAAAAGGAAGGTGTTGAATATCTGCATATTGATGTTATGGATGGAGATTTTGTTCCCAGCATTTCTTTTGGAATGCCGGTGATCAAATCGATCCGGAAAGAATCTAACATGTTTTTCGACGTACATTTGATGGTAACAGAACCGGAAAGATATATCCGCGATTTTGTAGAATGCGGAGCAGATTCCATTACTGTACATGCGGAGGCATGTGAGGATCTGGAACGTACACTGGAGCAGATCAGGGCAGCAGGCGTAAAGGCGGCAGTTTCAATCAAGCCATCCACACCGGTAAATGACATCAGCCATCTTCTTGAAGATGTGGATATGGTGCTGATAATGACTGTTCAGCCAGGATTTGGCGGACAGAAATACATGGACGAATGCACGGAGAAGATCCAGGAGCTTCGTGAGCTTATTGATGAGGAAGAGCTGGATGTTGATATCCAGGTAGATGGCGGTATCAATGATGATACACTGGAGACTGTTATGCGAGCAGGTGCAAACCTCATGGTTGCAGGTTCCTGGGTATTTAAGGGTGATGTGGCAGCCAATGTAAGACACATTACAGAAAAAATCCACAATATCAAAAAAGAGCTGGACTGAAAATGATCGATACAATAATAATCAGCGGGGGCAATATCCAGAATGGTTTTGCCCTCGATTTTTTAAAAAAAAGAATAGAAGAGAGCCGAGGAAAGAAAATTGCTCTTGTTGCTGCAGATAAAGGGATGGAATGGTTTATGAAAAACCGGGAATTTATTCCGGATCTTGCAGTAGGGGATTTTGACAGTCTTTCCGAAGAAGGCCAAAAATACATGGAAAGCCTGAAGGGACCGGAGATCATCAGGCTGAAGCCTGAGAAGGATGATTCGGATACACAGTCTGCGGTAAATCAGATGATCCGCAAGGGTGCAAAGGATATCCTGATCCTGGGAGCTACCGGCACAAGGCTGGATCATGTGCTGGCGAATCTGGGACTGCTTTCCATGGGTAAAGAAAAGGGTGTCCACATTGCGATCGCAGATCAGTGGAATTATATCACACTTGCAGAAAGCGGAACCATACTGCACAGAGAGGAGCAGTTTGGAAAATATGTTTCATTCTTTACTGTGGGAGGTGATGTGACAGGTCTCACTCTGAGGGGATTTAAGTATCCTCTGAACGGATATCATCTGACAGTAGAAGACAGTGGCCTGACCGTCAGTAATGAGATTTCGGAAGAAACCGCAGAGATTCTGTATGAAAGCGGGCAGCTTCTGATGATCATGTCCAGGGACTGACAGTAATAATAAATGCCTCACAGTTGCGATTTCAGGCTGTGTATGGTAATATGGGACAGGAATGGCCTGAAAAACGGAAAGGCCTGTTTAAAGAGTATCTGAAAAATACTGTAAATAAATATATCGAAAGGACGTATATAGAGAGATGAAATTAGGAATCGTAGGTCTTCCTAACGTAGGAAAAAGTACATTATTCAATTCACTGACAAAAGCCGGAGCAGAATCCGCAAACTATCCGTTCTGTACTATCGACCCCAATGTGGGTGTTGTAACCGTTCCGGATGAGAGACTGAATCTTCTCGGAGATTTTTATAAATCAAAAAAAGTAACACCGGCAGTGATCGAATTCGTCGATATTGCAGGTCTTGTAAAAGGCGCATCTAAAGGAGAGGGACTTGGAAACCAGTTCCTTGCAAATATCCGTGAGGTAGATGCTATCGTTCACGTGGTACGCTGCTTTGAGGATTCCAATGTTGTTCATGTAGATGGAAGCATTGATCCGCTCCGCGATATAGAGACCATTAATCTGGAGCTTGTTTTCTCTGATCTTGAGATACTCGAGAGAAGAATTGCCAAGGTTACCAAGACTGCACGTATGGATAAGGAAGCTGCCAAAGAGCTTACATTCCTTGAAAAAGTAAAGGCGCATCTGGAAGAGGGACAGCTTGCCATTACTCTTGAAACAGAGAACGAAGACGAGGATGCATGGCTTGCAACTTATAATCTTCTTACTGCAAAACCGGTGATCTATGCGGCTAATGTTGCAGAGGATGATATCGCAGATGATGGGGCGAACAATCAGTATGTACAGGCAGTACGGGAATACGCTGCCAAACAGAACAGCGAGGTATTTGTGATCTGTGCACAGATCGAGGAAGAAATCTCCGAGCTGGATGAGGATGAGAGAAAGATGTTCCTTGAGGATCTGGGACTGACAGAATCCGGCCTTGAGAAGCTGGTGCGCGCAAGCTATCACCTTCTTGGTCTTATGAGCTTCCTGACAGCAGGAGAAGATGAGACAAGAGCATGGACCATCAAGATCGGAACCAAGGCACCGCAGGCAGCAGGTAAGATCCACACAGACTTTGAACGTGGATTTATCAAAGCAGAGGTTGTGAATTATCAGGATCTTCTGGATTGCGGTTCCTATGCAGGTGCCAGAGAGAAGGGCCTTGTACGTATGGAAGGAAAAGAGTACGTTGTACAGGACGGAGATGTGATCTTATTCAGATTTAACGTGTGATCACCAACGTCGTGAAATACCGGCTGTAAGCTGAAAAATTATAATAGGTGATTTTATGGATATGTCAATTCGGTTTCCCGGATTAAATCTGGTTTTGGATTATGTGCCGAGATCCTTTGAGATTTTTGGCTTTGAGATCACGATCTACGGTGTCCTGATCGCGATAGGAATGCTTCTGGGAATCTTTTTTGTGGTACTGGAAGCCAGAAGAAATCATGAAGATCCGGATGCATATCTGGATCTGGCCATCATAACGCTGCTTTCCGGTGTGGCAGGGGCGAGGCTGCTTTATGCAGCTTTTTCCTGGAGCCTTTATAAAAATGATCCGGGACAGCTTCTGAATATACGGTCCGGAGGACTTATATTTTATGGAGGACTTCTGGGCGGTGTGCTAGGTGGTGCGATCTACTGCAGGATCCGAAAGAAATCCTTCTGTCAGATGGCAGATCTTGCATGCATGGGACTTCTGATCGGGCAGATAATAGGAAAGTGGGGAAGCTTTTTTAACAGAGAATCTTTCGGGGAATATGCAGACAACATTTTTTCCATGCAGTTGCCGCTGACTGCGGTACGGGCAGGAGAAGTCACCACGGCTATGCGTGAAAAGCTTCAAACCGTGGACGGTGGTACCTGGATTTTGGTACAGCCTCTGTTTTTCTATGAAAGTCTCTGGTGTCTGCTTGTGCTTTTGGTGCTTATGATGCTGCTTCGCAAAAAAGTATTCCAGGGAGAGATATTTCTGAGATATCTGGCGAGCTATGGTCTGGGAAGAGCAGTGATCCAGTGGTTCCGCACAGATAAAGTACTGTTTCCGGGAACCGGCGTGGATGTTTCGCTGGTGATCTCGGTAATACTTTTTGTTTTTTGCACCGTGGTAGTTGCAGTAAAACGCGTGATGTCCAGAAAGCGGGCAAAAGTACGGATGAGAAGGATCGAGAAAGATCAGCAGGCAGAGAAAGAAGCTGAACAGCAACGGGAAAATGCAGCAGAGAATCTGGAAACAGAGACTGTACAGGGAGAAAAAAATGGACCAGAACGAGATACAGCAGAAAGAGGAAGCTCTTCGGAAAGCGTCACTTTTGCAGCAGCTGCAGGAGGAACGGAAGAAGCTGGACAGCCAGATCAGGAGCAGGAGCGATCTTCTGAAGAATCTGGAGGCCAGCCAAAAAGTTGACCGTATTCTGGAATTATATTACGGAAACTGAGATCAAACAGATACAGATGCTTTTGTCTGATGGATCAGAGTATAGGATAAGATACCGGCATTTGGATGATAAGAGCAGCAGAACACTGCCCTGCAGGAAAACGTCTTCTGCGACGTTTCCGGCAGGGCAGTTTTTGTGCTGTGCAGCAGGAATATATCAGTACATCTTTCGGAAATCCAGGGGAGTTGTGCCTGTGACTTTACGGAACATGGCGATAAAGTGGCTGGCGTCGGAAAATCCGGAAGCGCCGGCAACATCCTGGATCTTCATATCCGGTCTGGAAAGCAGAAGCTCACGGGCGCGGCTGATGCGGTACATGGTAACGTATTCGTAAACCGAGCAGCCCATAAAACGGCGGAACAGACGGGAAAGATACTGCGGAGAGACAAAAACGCTCCGGCTCAGCTGCGCTGCAGTGATATCCTGCTGATAACCGGTTTCGATTTCTTTTATTACCGGGATCACATATCTCTGGTAGAGAGGATTATCCTGTATCTTCGGAGAAGCTGCACAGTCTGTAAAATTCATAAGAAAGTTGTAGCAGTCGGAAGAAAGAGATTTCATATCCGGTGTGGGCTGATGATATTTACGCAAGGTAGAAGAAATCATTTTCCGGATACTGGCCCCCTGTTCCTTTTCGACAAGGATCACTTCCTGGTTGTCTGTCATGGAAGGGATGCTGCCTGCCAGTGTTCCTGTGAAGGTGGCAAACATTGTGGTCCAGGAAGTAGACTCTCTGTGATAGGAATGAGGGACACCGGGAGCGATGAGGATGCCCTCGTTGGCTCCGAGAGTATAAAATTTTCCACGGACTTCAATGCGTCCGGTACCCTTTTCAGTCTGGAGGTAATGATAATACGGATATCCGTCCGGACGGAAGATATTAACCTGATTCCAGTGGTTCCCAAGAGACTCAAACATGAAGGGAGCACTGACCGGAGTATTTCTGAAATAGATCGACATGATATTCACCTGTTTCTAAATGTTATATATTTTGGCGAAACATATTATACCATAATCCGGTGGATTATACTATAATGATCATAGCATAAAAAAACGAAGGATCCGGCAGAAAAACAGAAGCCGCCGGACAGGAGGAAAAAATGAAAAGATTTGATCATTCTCTGTTAAAAGATCCCCGGTATTTCAGCGATGGAAGAATGGATGCTCATTCAGATCATACGTATTATCGCTGTGAGGAAGAGAGAGAAGATGGAAAAACTTCTTTCCGTCACAGCCTGAATGGTCTCTGGAAGTTCCATTATGCACGGAATTATGCATCTGCCATCCCAGGTTTTGAGGAAGAAGCATATTCCTGCAGGGACTGGGAGGATATTTATGTGCCGGCACATATCCAGATGGAAGGATATGATGCACCGCAGTATGCTAATGTCCAGTATC
>ENA-OWPB01001166-OWPB01001166.1-human-gut-metagenome-genome-assembly--contig:-NODE-1166-length-25841-cov-13.010238_pt1 | contig 25841 bp, 17 predicted proteins | sample MGYA00248260_ERZ651838 | MGnify/ENA primary metagenome ERZ651838 (study PRJEB26924, sample SAMEA4378304) | human gut metagenome | biome: human gut; feature: human-associated habitat; material: faeces...
GCCGCTCATAAAAGCGGCGTTAAATTTAAGGGGAGGCGCAGGATTTGACGTTTACTCTGTAGGAAGACCTGACAGATCCTGATCCTTTTTGCCTTTTTTCTTTGCAGAGTGAGGAACAGGTTCCTCCAGCTGTTCCGGTTCCGGCACCTCCGGATCGTAAACAGCTTCAGCCTCATTAAAGAAGATGATCGTTCCATCTACTTCCATGAAGCTGATCTGACTTGCATCCTCCATCTTTTCAGAAGATCGTCCAAAACGGTTTCTGTTTGCCAGAACCAGCTGTTCCATCATAAGCTGCATTTTTTCGTTGAGGGAACGGACTTCTGTGGTCAGCGTCTCTAACTGTTCCTGCTGGTTCAGAAACATCTGTATCAGAAGGGACTTGTCAACAGTATTCAGTTGTTCTTCTGTGTATCTGACTGCCATGGCGGAACTCCTTTTTACTGGTTCCATTATAGCAGATGCAGTGTATTTCCGCCAGCCGGCGGCTGTTTTCCTTCCGTCATTATGACGGTGGATAACAGTACTGAAAACCCGGGATATTCCTGTTATATTTCAGATTTTCAGTACTGCTATCCACAAATGGACTGCGTTCCTTCAGGTACAACTGACAGGACTTTAACATTGTGGATAAACAGCGGATATGAATTTCCGGGGGATAAACATATCCACAAAAAATTTCTACGAAATGCACAAAACTAAATGAGCTTTCTCGGATCTGTGGTCTGCTCTATCGGATGTCTGGCAATGATCTCCAGACCCTGCATGAGCATCGCATACTGTTCAGGAGTGATCGCCAGAGCTTCCTCTTTGCTTCTTGGCCAGTTGAAAGCCCCTGTATCCAGCCGCTTATAGAGTAGCAGGAATCCGTCGCCCTCCCAGAGCAGTCCTTTGATACGGTCTGTCCGCTTGCCACAAAAAAGGAACAAGGTGTTTCTGTCATATGGATCCAGGTGAAAGCGGAAACGTATGATATTTGCCAGTCCTTCCATGCCTCTGCGGAGATCCGTGTATCCGGTGGCAAGATATATTTTCTGAAATCCGGAAGCATCATTAAGCATGGCTGACTGCTCCCATAAGATTTCTGAGAAATTCCGGTGAAGCATCACTGCAAATATCTATCGTAATTCCTCCTGCATGAAGTACTGCAGCCACAGAGAAATGCATTTGATCCTCTTTTTCCGGTACGTTGTCCGTCGGTGTTGTAAGTTCCACGAAGGAAGGGGATGTCTCACAAAGCTCAAGACAGGCTTTGCGTACGCGCCGCAGACGGTAGTAATAATTCGCCTTTGTCAGGCCATGCTCCCGGCACCAGACATCCACTTTCATATCGGAGGGACGATTCTGGCAATCCCTGATCTGATCAGCCCACTGCTGAAGCCGGATCTGCTCTGCAACTAAACTGGTTTGAGTGTTCATAGTCTTGACCTCCTGAATCCGGTCAAAAAAGTCGAGTACTAAACTTTTTTGACTGTGTATAGTATGAGACTATTATTGCAGATGGGCACAGGTGATGAAAGGTACTCGCTATGGAGCGTTTACAATGCTCCTCCACCTTTTCTTCTGACAAAGATTTTTCATCCAGCAATTCATAAGCAAGCAGCATTGCTTTCCACACATTCATTAATTCACAGAAATATGGAATTTTCAAAAATGCCTTTTCTTTTTTCATTTTTTTAAACAATTTACTTGTTATTTCATAGACATCACAACCACGATCTAGATGTGAGATTTTTGTCAAAAGACAATCTGTCTCTTTTTTATCTTCTATCTGCTCTTCTATCTCTTGTATTGTTTGCTGCTTTCTCTTTTTAGCAAGTAAATATTCTTCATCTAAACTTTTTTCACGGTCTTTTTGAAAATATGTGACGGTCTCATCGTGGCTTTTAGGTGTTTTGTTAGGTCTATATAGGTATATCTCTTTACCATCTTTTTGGTAGAAATACATTGCCTTCTGAATTAATTCATTCCGTTTTTCTTCATCAATCTCATCAAAATATGTTCTATCAATTCCAAAGAACGCCGCCATTTGGTTCTTTCTTTTCTCCTGAATAGCCTTCTTCCCGCTCTCCCAACTACAAACCGCTTTCTAAAAATTTACTTTCATATCAATTAACCTCAGAAAGAACCTATTTGGCGCTTACTTTTATACAGTTAGATTTGCAGACAATGTGAGTTAATTGATTCCTGTGTTTTAACTTCCTCTAAAAAACTTATATTTTTTGTCATTTAGAGTGTGGCACAAAAAAGCTAATTAACCAAGGCAAAGGATTTGACGTTTACAAAATATCAAGTCAGCAATATGTATTCTACGATGCCGTTCCCCAACATTTCATATCGTTCATCTCAACACCATCAAATATAGAATTAAGCTCATCTGATAATCCTCGTAACAATTCATTTGTTTTATTATCAATACGTGACATTAATGTTTCCTTCTTCACATCACTCATGTAGAACATATAAACATATCCAAAGTCCACCAGCCTACCATCTTTTGCTAAATGTCTTGCGTACTTATCCAGCTGTTTTATTCCATCACCTGTTCTTGCTGTAATACTATAATGTGTAGAACCTGCATAATACTTTTCTGGAAGAGAAAATTTCACTTCTATTATTGCACGTTGACATCCATCGTAAATATAAATGTCCACCGATTCTTCATCATTTAGATAATCTGTACAAAACTCTACACTCACTTCACCTCGCATATTCTTTTCCAGATATTGCAATAAAATATTTCTAAGATCTTGTTCTTTAATTTCTGCTTTTACTTTTCCAGATAAATAATCAAAACATATATTGTAATTATCTTTTTTATAAACACACTCCACAATAAAATGAGCAAAAACCTCTCTTATCCCCGATATCGGTTTTAAAACATCCAATTTTGCCTGCATCGTTCTCGTCTTTTGAAAACAGCTATTAATATTTTCATCTACTTTTCCATTAACGAAAAGATATTGCATTCCAGCATCAACTATAAAACAATATCCCTTATAATCTTTAAACCTTTCTGTAACCATATTAATAATTTGAGACTCATTTACATTTCGATCACCTAAACTATTTATAGAATACTGTCCATCATTTACAATTTCTATATGATATAGTTGAGATTGTTTTAATTTGGCAATCTCTTCTTTGATTGTTAAAAAATATAAACTAAAATATTCTAAATGATCCATACTGATTATTACAGCTTTTCCCAATCCAGCCAACTGAGATAGAATTTTACTCTCACTAATAAAGCAATTGGTTTCACTAGCTTTAGAAAGAAATAAATCTTTATTCATTTGACTCCTTCTCCTGTAAGTATTCCTCAAATACATAATCTAACCAACTCGTAAAAACATCATACTTGTCTAGCTTATTAAGCCTATTTTCATTAGCAACTTTTTCAAATTCTTCTAATAATTGTTTTAACTTATTATCGGACAGTTCAATTTCTTTTTTCCCTCGTACTATTGCATTCTCAACATTTGGATCATTAAAAAAAGCAGATAAAATAACGTCTTCATTATAGGATGAGACTATATCCACAAAATACATAATCTTATTTAAATCAGTTTGAACTTTTTCTAATTTAATAATGCTGTCAATATATAATCTTAATTCATTTTCTATTTTCACATTAGGACCTATAACCGTAACATAATTTCTCCTACTAATTTCATTTAACGCCTCTGTCAATTGCACAACATTACCCAAGCCCATATCTTTATCCAATATGATTTCATCATTAATTTTTTCAAAGTTTCCCAAATAATCATTTACAACATCAAAGATATATACATACCTAAATAACGTATTTTTCGAAACTTGTTCCTTTTCTTTCAAACCATATAAAAACAAACATATATAATATTCCAATTTTTCTAACATTATCAATCCTCCAAAAAATTGTATATTTCTAGCTGTTTTATCTCTTCCATTCTTTCGCCTGCAAGATTTGATATTTTCAATAGATTAACTAATGTGTAATCATCTTTATAATTATTGACAAGAGTATTAATCAATTTACTATTTCTAGCATTTGCAGACATAAAAATAGTATTTCCAGAATTAATAAAATAACTAAATGTTTTAACAGCATTTTCTTCAAACAAATAGTCTAATGTGCTATCAGGAGTCTCACTTATGAAATAGGAATCCTTGTGAAAGAATTCTAATGTTGCAAGTCTATATGCCATATCTACAAATATTCTTTGTGACTCTGATAAAGATTTTTCGGATTCTCTTTCTGTTCCATTCAAATAGAACTTAAAAAAAGCATCATCAGCTTTACCGACTAATTCTAATTCTATAGTTTTATCATCCCCCAAAAATGAATACGCATACTTTTTAAATGTTCTACAATAGTCCTGAAAAACATCTTTCACGCACTCATCAATTTCCAACGCAAGTTCTTGCTCCTTTTCTTTTGCTTCAATCCAAAGATTAGTATATTCTTGCTTTTGAAGTTCCAATTGTTGATACTTTGCAACATTATCATTACTCTTAATGTCCATTTGCTTTTTTACTTTTTGTTGTTGCCCAATCAATTCATACAACTCTGTTTCTTCTTCTCTTAAGCTTCTTTTTAAATTTGCATTTTCCTTTTTTAACAAATCAAAATTATTCTGCAATCTCCTTCTCTCAAATTCTAAATTTTTTCTTTCTATTTCGATTTCGTCAAGATTAGCTTTTTCCTTTGTTTTTATTACCTTTTTACAAAAAAAACAATTTTCTACATTTACCTTTATATCTAGGTGCTCCGTTCCACAAAAAGGACATTTCCCGGATAAAATACTCGGAACATAGCGATTAAACATTCCTTGATATGAATCGGGGAAAATATTTTCATACCATAATTTTTCTATATCTAACATTTTTTTATTTACTCGTTCGCTCTCTATCCTATTCTGTGTTTTTTCTTTTTCATTAGAACTAAGATCTTTTTCAATCCTTTCAATTCTACTTTTAACCAAATCAACTTGCGTATTAATTTTTTGCAAATCTTCTAATGAATATTGAAAACTCTCATCAACTTTCTCAGAAAATTCATCTCCTAGAAAATCCTTTATCATCGACATCTTGTATGATGTTAGTCTGGCTTGGCTATCATATTTTTTTACTAATTTTTGAATCTCATCGTATTCAAAATACTTATCTCTCGGCATAAACTTACTTAAAATAGACTTACATAATTCCTCTTCCCAAAAAGCAAAATCCCTTGACTCTGTAAAAAACATCATTTCTGTAATCATAAGAATATATGAATTTATATGTGGAAAATTTGAAGACTTTTCGATCTGTCTATGATATTTATCTATAAGGTACTCATCTAATTCCATACCAGTCTGTCCAAAATATTTTTTTTCATAGGCATCATAGCTTGAATCAGTTCCTATAATTTCACTACCGTTCACTACCACTTTTTTTAATTTATATTCATATAAGCTATGCCATACTTCATATAAATCATTTCCTAATGAATAAACAACTTTCACTTCTGCCTGTTGGCTTTGATTACTCATTCTATTTCTAAAGTAATTTTTATCTAACATAGGTCTTTTTAATTTTTGTTGGTCCTTCCAATTTCGCGATTTAACTTTTCCCGTATAAGGTCCAATGATCGCATATTGCAATATATTCAACAACGTAGTCTTACCAAGTCCGTTAGTTCCAAATACTAAGTTTAATCTTGATGAAAATTGTATATCTAATGGACATTTGTACAGATCAAAATTGTATATATGTAATTCTTTAAGCTTCGGTAAGTAATATTTAATCTCCATAATCCTATTCCTTTAGTTCTCTTTTTCTAAAACAACTACCCCTTCTAATAATTTACCTATTGTTTTCTTTTGCTGAGGGCTTGTTTTTAGTTTTCGGGCATCTCTAATTTCTAAAACTTTAAATCCTTCCTGTTCAGCTATAGATGCACATATTTCTAAAGTATTTATTAATACATTGAAGTATGCTGAATTGGATACATTAAAATAAATTCTTCCATGTATTTTCATTTTTCCATAAAGTACACGAAATATATTTTGCATATCAACAAAATATAGTCTAACCATATCAATTATTGAATCATTCCACTTCTCTATTTCCTTTGAAGCTTCTTCCAATTCCACTAAAGTATTTTCTAACAACTCATTATTAACATTTGATGTATCGTTCCATTTTATCTGAACATGTGAACGTAATGTTTTCTCTCTTAATTCTTTTATTTCCTCACTCGTCTTTGTAAAACCTAATGTTTTCAACTCAAGCATATATGTATCTGTATAATCTCTAGAATTTAAATATGGCGGGGATGTAATAACCAAATCTATAGAGTTATCATCAACTTCATTAGCAATTCCTATTCTTGAATCCTGATTGTACAACCTCTCTTTATTGTTAATTTTCGTTCTAGTAATTGAGTTTTCAATATCACATTTCAACTCCTTTAGCACCTTCTCATCAAACTTATCAAAAACATCCTTTTCTACTATTTTTCTATCTTCCCACTTCTTTTTATAAGATAAACATTTTCCATTTCTATATAAATTACTTACATCCAATAAAATAGCTGCTAATGCCACCTTAAACAATTCTTTATAAATCACTTCTGAAATGGATTCTATTACTTGTCTCAACTTTTCAACTGCAATTCCTATATCGGTATTATAATTCCATTTTTTCTTTCCTTCTCCTTGATATAGAGTATTAAATTCAGTCTCTAACTCTACTATTTTTTTACTTCTCTCTTTTACAATATAGTCATACCAATACTCAAAACGTTCTAATTCATAACCATTTTCCAATTTTACTCGTGCTATTAGATACATTAATGGATTTACTTCAAAAGCAAAGCAAGCGATTCCACAATTTTGCAATTCCAAAGCAGTTGTGCCACTCCCAGAAAATGGTTCTAAACACACTAAATTATTCCTATCCATTTCTTTAACAATTGATTGGATAAATTCTTTAGAATAGCCTTCTACAAACGGATACCATCTGTGAAAAGGCTCCTTCTTATTTTTATTGAATTGCATTATTCTTCCATATTTTTTAAAGTAATCTGTATGCTTGTACATTCTTCTACATCCTTTGCTTAAATCTCATCAAAATAATTATATCAAAAATAGATTGAAAAAATCCATATTTTTCTGATATAATAATTTTTTTCTATAAGAAGTACATAAAATCTTGTTTTCTGTTATCTTGTTTTCCATATTGATTTTTTAGTCTTTGCTACTTTTTGTTTTATAAATGTAATTATTTTACCTATAATTATATAGATAACTTCAACTAATACAGCGCACAAGCTTACTGCAAACACCACCAAACAAACCATTTTAATATTATCTATTTTCACCACTGAAAAAACACATGCTGAAAAATAGCATATAGAAAACTCAAGTAACAGTCTCATTACCTTTTTTATATCTGTTGGCAAATATAAATATATCTGTAGATATCCCGGTTGCAGATACCCTAATTTCTTTCTCAAAAAAATACACTCATTATGTATATTATTTCTAAAGGAATCATATATACTCTGTTGCTCCTCTTCATCTTTGCATTTACATAATTGCTTATATACCATCAGCGTAGATTTATCAATATATTTTTCATACTTTAAAAAATATATTTTCGTGCGATCTATTACCGTAGAAATCTTTATTGATTTTTCTCCTATTATTCTTTCGATGGGATAATACACTCTATCATAGGCAATCTCCATCTTATCAAGTGGTCTATTTTGAAAATAATTATACTTTCCTAACAAAAAACCTGTCACACTTGTAAGTATGGTAGGTGTTATCGTCATAAAAAAATCTATAAATTGTTCGCTCATTAGCTATTTCTCCTTACTACAATTTTGTGTAACAATAGAAATCCTTGAAAACCGATGAATAATATCTCCTATATTAAGTTGTAATGCTTTTCTTTTTGTTAAACCTTCTGGCTCTTATTCAAAAACTATGTTATAAGCTTTCCTGTCCATAAATTCACAAAATGTCCTAACTTAATTCCTCCTATAAAATCTGTTCCATCTTCTCCCGTTCTAGTCTGGTTTCCATATTTGAAACTAATATTATATATTTTTTCTATTATTCTTTATAGTACCTCTCCAAATCTTCCCTCATCTGCCTCTTAACTCTCTCCCAATCCTCTCCGCTCATCTTCGCCATCAAAGCATGATTCAGCGAAATCACGCCAAGATCCTTAGAATAATACATAAATCTCTTTCTCTCGAACTTCTCAAAAGGATTCGTCAGCATGCTGCTCTTAATCATCTTCCTGTCTTTCAGAGTTTCGGCATTATAAGGGCAGCTGGGGCGATCCACAGGCAGTCCTTTATCGATCCTGTCCTGATAAAAGGCTATGTAATCTGTCAGCACATCCTCAATCTTCGCATCGCCTATCGTGTCCATATGATCGATAAAGGACATCAGGAACGGCATTTTATAGGACAGTGAATAATCTCTTTCCTCCAGGAATGCAAAAAAGTCATCCCGCACAGTGTCATCGTTATGCTCCTGAATGTTCAGTTCTTTTCTGTATTTCTCTACATCCTCCGGGCTAAACAGGCTGATCTTCTTGCTGCCGAAGGGGAATTCCACCGTTGGTGTAATCTTTCCCTTACGGATCCAGCTGGTGATCGTTCCGGTATTGACGAAGTACTCTCTCGCCAGCTGTTCCTGACTGTAGTAATCCCCATACTTTTCTTCAAAGGAATGAATGTCCACTTCCACGATCCGTTCCACGCGCTCGGTGATGCCATCGATCTCAATCATCTGTCCCGGCAGGTAATCCTGTCTGGTGATATCGCCGAACGGAACATACAATGAATTTCCGAAGATAGCATGCATACTGCAGGGTCTTACCATGGCTCCGTATTCATCTACCACATCGATGACGAACACATTTTTCTTGATGGATGTCCGGCGCAGACCTCTGCCGATCTGTTGGAGATACAGCACCTTCGACAGCGTCGGGCGCGCCATAACGAGGATTCCGAGTTCCGGATAGTCCCAGCCTTCCGAGATCATATCGCAGGCACAGAGGAAACGTATCTTATGCTCCTTGAACTCCTGCATAACCTTCTCCGGGTGTTTTGTATCTCCACTGTAATCCTGCGCTGAGATACCGGCTGTGTTCAGCAGGCGTGCCATCTCTTTGGTATGCGCCTTGTTGATACAGAAGATAATTCCCTGACGTTTTCCGGCATCTCCCTCTGCGAAATAGTCCTTCAGCACATTTACGATCAATTCATTTCGGGAAGTGACACGCACACTCTTCTCCAGATCCGCATTCACATAATCTTTTCCGTTAAAACGGACATGGCTCAGATCAATATTCGTCTCGATCCGGTAGACATTCGCCCTCGCCACAACTCCCTTCTCCATTGCATCCTTCAGAGAAAGCTCTGTTGTATAATTTCCGAAGATTTCTTCCAGTCTCTTTTTATCCGGGCGCTGATCCGTCGCTGTCAATCCTATCAGGAATTCCGGTGCATAGTATTGAATCACCCGCTTTAACATCGGAGCCACCGCGTGGTGCGCCTCATCCACTACAATATAGGAATAATAATCCCTTGTTTTTTCATGGTAATGTCTTACCGCATAGCTGTAGGTCTTAATATCGATCCGGTCCTGCAACGGCTGCAGGTCTTTATCGATTCTCTCTTTCCAGTCCGCAATGATGTTCGTATTCGGTGCCAGGATCAATGCCCGGAACTGCTCTTTTCCGGCTGCAAATTTCTGAATATCTTCTTCTACGATCCGGGATTTTCCCGCTGCAGTAGGTAATACAATGAGAAATGCACGAATCCCTTTTTCCCGCCGTTCCTCTATCTGCGCAAGGCTGATCTCCTGGTGCTCATACAGTTCCGTTTTACGTTCCAGCAGCAATCCCGCTTCCCGGAATCCGCTGGTATCTTTTCCCAGGTAAGACCGGATATCATCCTCGATACGATCCTTGAATCGGCAATCTTCCGTGGAAAAACGGTATAGCTTTAATCCCCACAATGCGCAGGTATTCTGCTTGCGCAATTGTTTCCGATAGCCCTCTATTCCGATCAGCTGCGGATGGTGGTAATGAATTCCGTTTTCCTCGATGGCCACTCTGCTGTCTGCGGTATCTACGAGATAATCGAGGAAATAATTGTTGCCTTCCTCATCGGATATCCGGAATTCTTTTTGCAGATATTTCAATGCCCGCATGCCATAGACATCCGTGAAATTCTGTTCAAACAGCAGCTCTAGCGGCGATGAATCCGCATGCTCTCCTCTTTCTGAAATCTTTTTGGTAAAGTGCAACACTTCCTGTCGGTTTTTCTGCAGGCATTTTTCTATCGTTTCCGGATCGAATCCCAGGAATCGGAACACTCTCCGGTATATTTTCATATAGTGGTTTTGTTTATCTGTGATCAGTGTATAAGGAAAAATCTGCTCGCCATCCCGGCAGGAGCAGATTTCATCATCGATAATGACCATGTCCACTCCATCATCATAAAAGTGACTCACACCGCCATTCGGATAAGTCACTGTCTCCCGGAGGACATAGTTCGGATATGCAATTAAGAATTGATCTTTTTCAGGAATAGATTCAACCATCTTTCTTCCCTGTCCGGTCGTACATCTTCTGTCAGAAAGTTCCGCAGCTGCTGTAAACTCGTATGTTTTTTCAGCAGCTGCTCCAGTTTCTCTTCTGTAAAATCCAGAAAATATCTGCCGTTCCTTTCCCCCTCAAATACACCATACTTAAATGACATGTACAAAATGCCTTGCGGCTTCAGTGCCTTCTCGATGCGATATAACACTTCATCCAGTTCCCCATAGGATAAATGTAGCAACGATGAGCACGCCCAGATGCCGTCATACACTTCCTGCTCGTCCCACTCCTGAAACATCTGGCACTTTACCGGAATACCTGTGTATTCCGTTGCCAGTGCACACAATTCTGAGGAACCGTCGATGGCATTGACCTGATATCCATGTTCCAGAAAATATTTGGTGTCCCGTCCGGAACCACAACCCAGATCCAGTATCTGTGCTTCTGCAGGAAGTTTTTCCAGAAATTCATCCTGTATCACATGGAAGTCTACATCTCGCGTATTCTCCACAAAGTAGGCGGCATTTTGATCGTAATATTGAATTGTCTGATTTTTTTTACTTTTTTCGCTCATTTAAAAGTATCATAGCATATTTTTAGGAATACTGCAATCTCCGCAGAAATTGCGCCCTCTATTATATACATGGCTGATTTCGACAGAATCTTACAAAAAACTTTTTCGGGACGAGGGACGGCAGCTGCTCCCATTATGCCTCATCTTTCTCAAGGTATGCTTTGAGTTCTTCTAATTTGGTTTTTGTCAGGCTTTCACTGTAATGAAGCCCTTCATAAGTAGAATGAAGAACGGGGTATTTCTCCTTTGTTTTCAAAATATAGTGCTCGTTGATAAGCCATTCAATAATATTCTGGATGGTCTCTCTTGGTATCTCTTTTAACATGCCATATTCCGGCACCATTTCTAAGCCATTGTCCAGAATGCGTTTGCTATTTGCGCCACGAAGAATATCCGTCAACATGGTAACACCATAATATCTTACCTTGCTGACATCCTGTAATGCCCTTAATACTGTATCCACAACATTATTCAGAATCCACCGCTTATATCTGACAGAGGCCGCCGTTGTTTTTTCGATTTCAACATAATCATCCGTTGAAACCTGTGTTACAGCTACTCTTTTCACTGGATTCTCTTTTTCTATCCTACTGATTGCTACGGGACTTTCCGTTACTATTTCCATCCGATATCCCATCTGATCATAGTAATACTTCATACCGATAGATTTATTGCACCCGGTTCCATTCGTCTTATAATTGGTACATCCCAGAAAATAGCCGTTCTCCTTACTTGACTTGACAACCAGATAACCATCTCTGCACTTATCACATTTCTGAATGCAAAGCTTCCCGGCCCTGTAATCATTTGTCATAAAGCCACAAATTTCCGGTTCATTAGTGCATATATACAGTCTAAGTCCATATGCTCGCTTGTATTTTAGCTGCATCGGATATCCGCATAGCGGACAGGATTTTTTCGCAATGCTTTGAGGCTTCTCCTCGTTCCAGTTTCCATGTAATACAACATTCTTATAATCTTTTTTCAGTTCCAAAAGGAATTCCGAAGGATTTTGTTCCGGTGCCACAAAAAACACCCTATTTTTGGTTCTCGTCATAGCCACATAAAATAATCTTCGTTCTTCTGCGTAATCTATCGACCTGTCCCCCTTAATTACAAAAGCCAGTACCGGATCATCTTCAATTTTTGACGGGAAACCATATGTTTCATTTTTACCGTTTACAATAATAACATCATCATATCCCAGTCCTTTTGATGAATGTGCTGTCATGAATGTTATATCCAGCTTTGGATATTTTACACTTTTTATTTTACTTCCACCCCGCACGAATTCAAAAAGCCCGGATTTTTCAAGATGGTCTCCATCAAATGCATATCTGCCAAGCAGTAAAATTGTCCCCGGCTGTCTGCCTTCCTGCTTTTTATACATTATCAACTGTGTAAGTGCGGTTTCTACGGCATGTGCAACTGCATAATTGGAACCACTTCTTCTATCTCCTTTTCGGCCTTTGGCCGTGCTATCATATGTATAAATAATAACCGGATCTGTGATATTTTTCGGAGATAATAAACGTTTCCTGATCTGTTCTGAATTTTTCTGAATAAAATTACCGGCAATATCAATAACTTCCTGGGAATTACGGTAAGTCTTAACAATTTTAAGCATTTTCGCATATCCCATTTTTTCGGAGAACTTCGTAAATAACGTAATATCTGATCCGCTAAAAGCATAAATAGACTGCCAGTCATCACCAACCGCAATGATCTTAGCATCTGTAACCTCCGATAAAGCCTTGGTCAGATCAAATCTCTGCCGGGAAATGTCCTGATATTCGTCGACAATAATATACTTAAAGCTTAGTTTTTGTTTCATCTCTTTTACTTCTCGTAAAAGTCTTGCCGACTCGTTGATCATGTCTTCAAAATCCACGGCCTTATTTTCTTTTAACCATCTATCATATTCCAGATAACAATCATGGCAAATTTCAAGGAATAATCGGCTTCTTACATTTTGTGTAGAATGATACATACGATTAAATTCTTCCGCATTGTAACCGTTCACCTTGAAGTTTGATATAAATCTGCAGATCAGATTAATCAACTTTCTGACATATCTGTTTTCTTCCCCTGCTACCAGCAGTTCCATAACTTCTTTGTTGGATCTGGGTTTGAGTTCAAATCCCTTTACTTCCAGAGCCTCTTGCAAATGCTCTGTTAAGGGCTTTCCATCATTGTAGACTGAAAAAGTATAAATCAAAGTAGTATCATGCTGTTTATGCAACTTTATCTTATCATTTATTGCCTTTTTATATTGTTCAAGTTCGTCCTGACTATATCTGTCGTTCTTCCCGTTTTCTGTAATTCCGAAATGTTCAATATAGGCAATTTTACCATTTTGATATATCACGAAATCCGGGGTATACGGCTTATGCGAATACTGTATGTTATACTGATAAATAGGTTCATACTCGTACTCGATATTATTCAAATATAAAAAATTGGCAATCTCTACTTCCTGATGCGATCTCAAAATTTCATTTTGAATTGTTACAGATTTTTTCGTTCTGGTATCTATGACCTCACGTTTAAAATCTTCCAAGTCACTTCTCATCGTGGAATAGTTGGCTTTCGCAATATTGTTAAAAAATCCGTTCAAATCATCGCCTTCATAGGGTGCATCAAAATAAGTCGCGAAAAACATGATGAGTTTATTGACTACACTCTCATTTTTCATCACAGATCCACGAAAATAGTCTCTGATTACAAAATATAGCTTAGAATTATCCACTATATTCAGTTTTTCCTCTGGTGAATTCTTATGAATAATCGCGTTTCCAGTAGAGTGAAATGTCGCTATAGGACATGGTACTCCCAAATCATCCTGTATTTTTTCTTTCAGTTCATTCACCGCCTTATTAGTGAATGAAACAACCAGAATCTGTGCAGGATCAATTCCTTTTTTGTCCACAAGATACTTTACCTTTGCAGCTACCGTTGTTGTCTTTCCCGCTCCGGCGCCGGCAATAACAAGACAATAATCCTCATCTGTAAGTACTACTTTTCTCTGATCCTCATCCAGTACAACTACCGGGTCTACTGCCTTAAGAACATTATCCAGATATTCTTTTTCCTCGACCATTGCTCTGGCAAGAAATTCCTCATTGTGGTCTTCAACATATGTCTCTGCATTATTGTAATAGTCAATAGCTTGTACAATTTCCTTTTCTTCCACACCATTAACATCGCAGAAATTCCCAAGCATACCGCTATCTGATAATACCTCAAAGAAACTTATGCTTTTCTGATATTCATCTATATATTTCTTATAGTCACTTCTTGCAATGTATCTATCTTCTGCAAGTAATTTTTCCATGTGAGATGCAAATTCCATAAGTTTTATGCAATTCTCATTACGCGGAACATTCTTCACAGAACTTTTCGCTTTATTATCTATATCAACGTTGGACACATCTTTTTTTGATCCAAAAATTTTGCTGAGAAGTCCCATCATCTGTACCCCCACTATGATCATACTACTTGCTGTACATTATAACATTTTGAAATTGTTTACGCATTAACTTTCAGTAGAAAACCAAGGGGCCTAAATTTTCTATTTAAATTCCGCCTGCTTAAGTGGTAGATTTCCTTTTATTTGACTGAAAATATTATACATACTAATTTTCAGTAATCCTCTTTTGATTCCTTTATTATTAATTTAGCACAGTATATGTCATATAAGCCAGACTTTACTGTGCTAAATTAGCTTGCGAAATAACTATTTTCGACAATTATAAATAACTATTTCTAAACAAATTTTATTCTAATAAATATGCCATCCTCTCTCCTTACATTTACCGTTTTTCATTGAGCCATTCTCTTTCTCACTTAATGCAGCTTAGTTATCCCCTATTTGATCTACTTCTGTATTCTCAGTCAATATATTTCCCGCAAGAATAGTTTCTTTATTTTCTTGAATAAAATTCTCTATCTGTTGCAAATAATAATTTGGAATACCAAAATACTTTCTAGGATCCAATTGATAAATATAATCATTTTCAACATGATTAGTCTCATTAACAAACTTACATGCTGCTGGATATTTTTTTCTTAGTAATGACAGCGTTCCTTCTACCCTCTCAAAAAGTAACCTAATTGAGATAATTCTATGATATAAATCATCCGACGACATTGAACTAATCAAAATTTCTGTAGACGTTCCATTTATTAAATCAGTATACGATTTGTTCGGAATATATTGTGATACTTCTCTCATTCCCTGCTCAAGTACATCCGCAGATATCTCTTGGCCATCCTTATATATCGGATTTTGTCTTCCGTGAATTACATTTGAAAGAACTTCATAAATTGCTGATGTTCCGAATTCAGGCTTAGTTAATTCAACATATTTGCGCAAATTCACAATTTTAACAGCCATACTTGCATTTGAAGACATTACAATATCTTTGGTTAGTTCTACAGTATTTTTCAAATCATTCATCGTAATTGGCGATTCGCAAATCGATCCCTCAATATTCTGTATAAATGAAGCATGAACCGGCGTAATCAATCCATATCGCGTAAAGAAGTTTCCATGGACATAATCAATAATTGGTTGGAAATCATGTGTTAGCATCAATACTGTTTTCTCTTTAAAACTATCCTTTTTATTATCAAATAGCCTTCGAATAATTCCAAATTTCTTTTTTTCATCAAATGCCGATATTGGATCATCCAAAACAATGAGATCTGCATTATCACTAATTGCTTCAAACATAAACATAACAAGCGAAAATGCATTTTTCTCTCCCCAACTAAGTCGATTTTTAGGATCTACAACCATTTCCTTCTGAAATTCACAGGGAACTAAGTACGCTTTAGCATGCTTTTCTCCATCCTTTTCCAGACAAAAATTATAGGGAAATCCGGCAATTGTAAAAAACTGATTAATGTCATCCTGACGCTGAGCTATTAACTCATCAAGTTTCTTTTCGTGTTGCAAAAACAAGCCTTTTAATTGCCCTGTTTTTCCCTTTAATGCATTTATCTTATCTGAAACATGATAAATAAGTTTTTTTATTAAATCAGTCGCGTAAAATGATTGAAGTTGTCTTTCCTCAATCACTAATTCCGATAGACTTTGCTCTAAATTAACAAGTTGAGCATGCGTGACATTCATTGGTTTAAACATACAAATCTTTTCAATTTTTTTATACAGATAATCTGTTTCTTTTGCAAGCATTTGAAGTTCAGCATATAGTTCATCAGCCTTTGTATTATCGCCAATATATGATTCTAAAACATCTACGGCATCTGGCAAAATATATCCTTGATCAACTGCCTGTTGTACATATTCTAAAACAGCATTTGCTACCGACAATGCCGAATTTTTAAATACTTTTGATATAATCTCATTTTGACTCCTAATACTTGAAGGTAAAATATTTGTACAAAATGGGCAATCATTGCCACACATCTGTTTTATACCATCATTGCGCCATTTGGCCCATTTAGCAACGCTTGGTAAATCTCTACTATAAAATGGTTTATACGCTTTTAATTCTGAATAATGATTAAAGCCCCCTCCATTTCCATTAACAAATTCGGCAACACCCCCTCTTCGAGATACTGTTCCATCAGAGGCTTTTACTGCCGCAGTATATTGTGGCAAAAAAGTTCTTAGGTTATGAATCGCATCAATATTGTTAATCAAATCTTGCAACTCTTCAAGCATCCTTTCAATTTGTGCTGCTAGCGAATCGCATTTATCCGATTTAAGAAAAACCTGGAATGAATCATCAAGAAACTCATCTCCTTGAAACAAATAGGAATTCACATAATCCTCATTAAACACCTTCACCACATGGAAGTAAGGATTATCAACAGTTGGTTGACTATTGTCATTTGAGCCATATGGTTTAAAGTCTTTTAATCTATCTGTCTCATTATTCGCCTGGGCATATATCGCTTCACTTATCGTTGATTTTCCTGTTCCATTAGAACCATATTTTATATTTAATGATTTTTCAACAATTTCTATTGTAGCATCTGAAATACAATTGCAATTTTTAACCCGAATATACTTATCCATTTATGCTCCTTTCTGATCTAGCACCGAACATTATTAATCTCAATAATGTTTAAATTATTCTCTATTATATACATGGTGATTTTCGACAGAATCTTACAAAAAACTTTTTGGGCACACTTCGAAGTTGAGCTCAGTTTTCACTACTCAATTGCCAAAATAAATTCCATTATGAATAATAAAAAGTACCGGCATTGGTTTTTTCAACCAATGCCGGTACTTTCGTCTCTGCGGTTCCGGTCTCCTAAGTGGTATATCTTATTCTATTTTGACGCTTACTTTCTTTCCGGAAAACACTATTCCAAATTTCAAAATATCCTGAGTGCCATTTTCCTTCATTTCTACATCATATCTTTTCTTACCAATCTGGGCTAACGCTTCATCTGCAAGTTCTGAAAGTTCATCCGCACTCAGGTTCTTTTTCCACTTAAGCTCCATAAGGATTCCGGGATATCTGTCTTCCCTTGGGAATAGGCCAATGTCATATCGGCCATCTCCGGACTCTCTGTTTGACTTAATCTTATACTGATTATCCATCAAAGCAATTAACCCAAGAACTAATCCATGATAGAAACCCTCTGCTCCGGCATCATAGAAGCTGACTGATTTATCCATATATTCAGCAATTGCTTTCTGCAGGTTCTTATAATCATTCGCATAGAGACTTTCTGCAATCTTATTGGCTGTCGTTCTTGTGATTGCTCCAATCTGTAACAAGTGTGACAAAACCTCACTCTTGTATACAGCAGCTATTTCCCTATTTGGAATAGATACCTCACACAGATAAGAACCATCTGCCTGCAACTCTTTCTTTGGTGTTTTCAAATAACCAGCCACCAATAACAAGCTATAAATATTCGCCGGATCCTCAGAAAGAGATCTGTAAACGACATTCTGATCAATTCTTGCAATAACTCTTTCACCTTGCAGCAAAGAATAAAGTCTTTCTGTAATATCCTCCGTTGCCACCTTAAGGACATCTTCCAAAATTTCATTCTTTCCGGTATTTACCCAATAAGCCTGCGGAATACATCCCCTTGAAATATAATTGATTACAGACCACGGATTATAGATTTCTGTACTTCCAAATAAATATCCATCATACCAATCCTTAAGTTCCTCCTCTTTATCAAGAACTCCATAATACTTAAGCATTTCTCTCACTTCTGAAACTGTAAATCCAAAGAACTGATCATACTCTTCATCCATCACAGAATTCACAGTTAAATTATTCAAACCACTAAAGATACTTTCCTGAGCAATTCGAAGAATACCGGTCAGAAATCCATAAGTAAGATTCTTATTATCTTTAAAAGCTCCTGAGAAAAAGTTTCTCATAAACCCAATTATCTCATCGTAGAAGTCTTTGGAATAACCTTCCTGAATCGGCGTGTCATATTCATCAATAATAATGATTGGTGCTTTACCGTAATGCTTGGTAAGCATCTGAGACAGCTTCGCTAATGATGCAGTCAAATCAACTTCTGAAGCATCGCCGTTTATGATTTTTGCAAAATATGTCTTTTCATACTCTGCTATTCTTTCACTGGTCGCAAGCTCCTGATGTCTTCCAAACTCCTCCTGTAATAGATCTCTAATCTTATCGAGAGTTGCCTTCCAGGAATCAAACTTAACATCCTTGAAAGTAAGAAATACAACCGGATATTGCCCCTGCTGATTGCGGTATTCTTCACCGCATTGCCAAATTGCTTTATCCTCGAAATATTTACTTGTATTCTCCTCTGAAATCTCAAAAAAGACTCTGAGCATATCCATATTCAATGTCTTTCCGAAGCGCCTCGGTCTTGTAAACAAAGAAACCAATGGCTTCTGATCAAGGAATTCCTTAATCAACATCGTTTTATCTACATAGTAATAATCTGCCTGTGCTCTGACATAATCAGAAATGCCAATAGGTAATGGCTTTCTTGTAACTCCTGCTGAATGTCTGACATATTTCCCGGATGTGATTCTTCCATCAATTGGCTTCTTAGCATCATCTGGAATCTTCCACATTTTTCCTACCTTTATAGCACCATCAATCTTATTTTTTTTACAAAGGTCATTAACAGTACGTTCTGATAATCCCCATTCTGTCGCTATTTGTTTACAGTTCTTCATCTAATCAGGCTCCCATCACTTTACTGAAATTACGCATCTCCTTTCCGTATATTATACGCATTTTTCCGCAATATATCAATATCATTTTGATATATTGCGGAATCATATTGCTGTTTAAATGTAAGTTTGAGCTTTATCTGTCTTTTATTCTATCCATATCTTCCAACATATCTCTTAATATATTCTCCTGATACCCCGCCTTTTTCTTCTTTCTTACCTCTCTTGCCGTCTCGCGTAGAACAGGATTCTCTACAGCGTCCAGTTTTTTCATGGATATTTTCCCAATCTCTTCTTCCGAAAGACTTTTCGCATAATCCTCCTCCGACATTCTCCACACATGGATCCGGTCCCCATATTTTCTCCAGAGTCTGTCGGCAATCCGGATCCCGTCCGGATCGATGTCTCCGCTATAGTAGATATCCGCTCCACTATTCAACAGAAAGGGAATCAGTTTCACAGCGGCGCTCCGCAGCTGGCCGGAAGTACATAGTAACGTCACATTCCTTTGTTCCAGATGCTTCAGCAAGTAGCTGAACACCATCTCATTTTCTACAATATAAACCTTATCTCCTGTCGGTTGTACCGCTGTCAGCTCCTGCAGATTTTCCATGGTGACAGCACAGGGCTCCTGTCGTCTGCAAAAGGTGTCATATGCCGGGTGCCAGTCACCGTCAACCTGTAATCGCAATCCATAGATATGCACGATAGAGGAAATATTATCCGGTACGATTCCGTTGGACAACAGTAATTCTCTCCACTGATGGGCATTTGCCGGATAATCTTCTTCCGTGGCATAACACATCCCGTGAACCAATAATTGTCCTCCGGTTGTTCCCTGATCAAAGTAATGGGGATTTCCAGATACTTCCGCGGAAAATACCGCCAGGGGATATTCCTCTTCCGTCTCTCGAATATCTTCCAGCAAAAGGATCGCCTTTCCCACAGTTTTCAACAGTTTTTCTGTCTTTTCTCTGTCCCTTCCATATTCTCTGATTACTGTCTGATAGCCATACTTTTTTTGAGAAAACATATCCTGTAGCCAGGAGACCGCAATGGAATCCGGACCTGTACACTCTGTCAGATAGCTCTCTACAGTTTCAAAAAAATCTGCCTTTCCCCGCTCTGCCTCCTTCTGTCTCTCCTGCGTGGTCAGCATTTTTCTGCCGAAATATGCTTCCAGTACTTGTTCAAAATCCACAGGAGCAAATTTTGTGTATTGCAATCCCTTTTCAAATTCCGCAAAAGGAAAACGTATGGTATTTTCATAAAATGTCTTTCCAAGTATCCCACCGATGGCTCTCCGCTCTTCTTCGGAAGTATTTTTCAGTGTAATGATCCCTGTTACTTTTCCGTAAGTTTTCCATTTCTTTTCAAATTCCGAAAAGCATCTCCGGTACGCAGAATTTCCTCTAAAATATTCCGCACATGCTTCATTATTGTTCATCTAAAATCCTCTCATGTCCGTTCCACGTATACCGGATCACCGATACCACCTGGGAGTTCTCCGGACGATGAAGTTCCGCAATCCGAAGGCCTTTGACCGTCTCAAAGCATCCCCACAGTGCCTGGGAATTCATGATATAGTCGAAATCCAGCTTATGAACCAGTTCAAACATACTTTTGATATTCTTGTCGTCGACACCGGCAAATGCCTCATCCAGTGCAATAATTCTGGGATGATCTTTATTGTCTGCCTTTTTATACTGTGCATTTACCGCTCCGAACAACGGCACATACATGGCCATTGCTTTTTCGCCTCCGCTGAAACGGTTAAATGCGGCATTTGTCAACGGCTTTTTCGTCTCTTCGCCGCGCCGGAAAAACATCTGGAATTCAAACCATTTCCGGTAATCCAGGGCATCTCTTACCAGTTCCATGTAATTGATGATCGTTCCCGTCTCTTCCAGTTTTGCCTTTTCTGCACGTATTTTACTGCGGAAATGCCCTGCTACTTTTTCAATATCATCCAGGGTAAGCAGCTCCCGGTCACGCAGAAGGATCTGCTCCAGATCCGCTGTATCCAGTTCTTTTTCGTTGTCAGCTTTGCAGGGCTTCCATTCCAGAGAAAAACGAAGTCCCATGGAGGTATCGATCTCCTGCATGAGCTTTGACATGTCTTTTGCCCACTTTCTGCTCTCTGCTATACGATCCGTAAGCTGCTGGCTGATCGTCTGGGATAGAATGTCTTCAAAAAGTTCCCGATCCTTTTTCTGTATCAGCAGTTCCGTCTCTTCGATTGCGGTCTTCAGAATATTGTAAAATTCCTCCAGGTATACCTTTTTCCCGTTCCAGGTAGAAATAATACGTACCCGCTTACGCACAGCATCGATGTCCCCCGTATCGCCGAAGCATTCTTCCATGGAAGTTCCGTAGCTTGCCAGACTTCCGTTATGTTTCAGATATACTGTATGCAATGCCTGTAGCAGTTCTCCGGGTTCTCTGTTCTTATCGCTTTCCCGCAATATTTTTACAGCTTCTCTGGCACATTCATAGACTGTCCGTCCTTCCCGGTTCAGAATCAGTTTCAGATCCAGTTCCTCTTCAAAATAGTTTCTGAGCGTGGTTTCTTCTATAATGTACTGTTGCAGCTTTTCTTTTTGTTCCGGCAGTTCTTTCTGTAATGTCTGTAACCTTTCTTTGAGGGTGGCTCCCAGAAGTTTCAGGTCCTCCAGTTCCTTGTCGATCTGCGAAAGTTCTTCCTTCAAACGTTTCAGCCGGTTTGCCTTTTCCAGCAATTCCGGACTCCTCAGATACTCTTCCAGCTGACGGATCTGAATCTCACTGGCTTTTGCCCGGGTGCTGTAAGTTCTTTTTTCCGTATAGGCTTCTTCCAGATTCTCCCGGTATTGCTCTATCCGTTCTTTTCTGTCCAGACAGCCGATCTGTTCCGTCTGTATATGCAGCAGTTCCTGCCTTGCGCTCTGCCATATCCTTCCATATTCTTCTGCTGCACCGCAGGCTTCCTCATAAGCCGCCACTGTTCTGCTATAGGGCAGCATTTTACAAGCTTTCAATACCTCCTGATATTGCCGGTTCTTCTGCTCGGAAAGTCTGTGTTCCTGATCCTGTTGTTTCAGATATTCGTTTTCCAACGTCTCCAGAATACGTTCCAGCTCCCGTTTCTCCGACAATGCGATCTGAATCTCCGAAAAGTCAGGAATCTCCTGATATTCCACCTGTAATCTGTCCATACGTCCCTGCAGTTGTGCAATTCCGGTGTTCCACTCTTCTATGGTCCTGCTGATGCTTTCTATCTGCTCCTGCAATTCCCGGATCTTTTGCTCTTTTCTCCGTTTTCTCGCCAGATATCCCACATATTCTGCCGCCTGCTTGTCCGCTTTACCGGCTAAGATTCCCTGCCGGAAGCTGCCATCTGCACCGAAACAGATTCCCTGTGTCTTTCCTTCCTCTTCATAAATATTGCTGAGGATTTCCAATACCGGAGTTCTTAATTCCTGCGGTAGATCGTCACTTACTGTCAATCCGGAAAAATGGCTGTTCCCCGGCCCGTCCGTCTGCAGGACAGCATCCAGGAACTCCGGATGGTCTGCTTTTATTTTCACAAAATCTTCCGGTGTCACCACCAGGGCATCCAACATTCCGGTCATTTGCATTTGTGCTTCCAGTCTCGCACAGGCACTCTCCTCCAGATCTTTGGCAAACTCTACCGTTCTGTAGAACGGAATGGCTGTGATTCCTGCCTGTGCCAGGGATACTCTGGATTTTTCGACTGTCTCATCCCGTTCTGGCTCCAGTTCCTGCTGTTCCTGCACCTTTTTAAGCTGTTCCCGGACATCTTTTAGGATTCCTTCCTGAATTTCCCTCTGATACTGTTTCTCATTCTTTGCGTCTGTAAGCTGTTGACGCTGTCTTTCATAATCTGCGCGGAAATCCCCCTGTATCTCCACGCCATCCGCTACGGTATCGTATCGTCTTGCTTTCTGCTCCGCCTGCAGGAGAACCTCACGTTCCGGATGCCATTCCTCAGATGTTTCCGCTCTGTGAAAGACTTCCGTGATCCATGCATCGATTCTGTCGGCCACCTGTTCTTCTGCCATCTCCAGCCGTTGCTCTTCCGCTGCTTTTTTCTTCTTCGTCTCCTCCAGTCGGCTGGCGGCTTCCTCGTATTGTCCGGATATCAATTCATATTGACTGAGTGCTGTTCTTCCTGTCGTCAGCTGATTTTTCCATATTTGCAGATGCTCCGCAATCTCGTCTCTTTCTTCATATTCCTCCAGTCCGATTTTCTCTTTTGCCTTCTCATGATGTTCCCATTGCAGAATTTCCTGTTGTTCTTCCAGATTTTCCCGCTTTTCCTTTAAAGTATCACGACGCAGTTCCAGCTGTTCCTCCAGCTTTTTCAGAACAATCTCTTCTTCCCGGATCCGCTCCCTGCCATCTTCGATCTTTTTCTCCCAGCGTTGCTCTCCATCCACAGCCTCCTGATGCTCTGCCTTTAATTTTTCCAGTTTCCGATCCGCATCTTCGAGTTCCGGATCCAGAAGAGCGTTGCGTTCCGTTTCTTTCAACTTTTTCTCTGCTGTAAGTCTCTCCGTATCCTGCACTGCCCGGTTCTGCTCTTCCAATGCCTCGCTCTGCCGCTGTTCCTGATCTGCCAATATTGCCTGTTCTTTCTCCACTTCCTGCTTCTTGCCCAGATAACCCTGCGCTTTCTTCGCAAGCATATATTGGTTATATCGGGTATATTCGTTGCGGATGATCTTCACATCATCGAAGGCGCGGTTGAGCATCTCCAGGCTGTCCTGGATCTCGTCCATTTTTTCCATGGCATCTACCATGGGCCGCAGCTCTTCGTCCGTCAAAGTCTGCAAGGAATCATTCAAAATATCATACACTTTGGTCGGTTTAAACTCTTTGGAAAGCTTGGGAGCGCGCACCTTCACCAGCAGTTTGATGAACTGCTCATACTGTTCTTCTTTTCGGAAACCGAAAATATATTGGTTGACATGCTTTTTGTATTCCGACGGACTGTCTGTGAAAAAATTGTCCTCCCCCAGTTCCGCCTTCATCTCCCGCTTATCCCGGGGAATTTTATTCGATCCCACTTCCTTATACAGCCACAGATCATATCCTACTCTGCGTCCGTCCAGAATCACGAAGCCCCAGAAATCCATCGGTTTCCCACGTTTTGCCTTCTGACCGATTCCTATGGTACGATATTCTCCGGAATCCTCTTTCCAAAATTCCAGAAACAGATAGCCGGTAGACTCCTCCTTGCCCTCTTCTCCCAGAAAATAATATTCCATCCGGCGGTCACTGGAGCCAAAAGGATCCAGGCGGCTCGGTGTACGGTCTCCATCCAGTACAAACGGGATAAAACTCTGTGTCGTAATAGATTTTCCGGATCCATTCTGTCCTCGGAGAAGGAGTTTTCCATCCTCGAATTCAAAGTCCTCTTCATCATATAACCAGAAATTTACAAAACCGATCCGGTTCATTTTCCAACGTTCACTCATTCTTCTCCGCCTCCTTTGTAGTCCGCCGGGTACTGCCCTGCCAGTCTCCCTACTGCCGGCAATATCACAATCTGATTCTCCCTGCGGTCAGCCATCATCCAGTCTTCCATATACTTCAAAATGGTTTCCACAAGCCTGTCTTCATCCATTTCGCCGTATTCCTTGCTCCATGCATCCTTCCATTTACGTCTGCTGCCCACGATGATATCCCTGAATGTCGATTCGGGCATGGCAATACATTCGTCTTCCTGTAATTCTATGTTTCCTTCTTCCAACCGCCTCTGTATCTCTGCACAGATCAGTAATACGCTTTCCGAAATCTGGGCCTCCCGGGGATGTACGGTTCCGTAGCAATCGTCTGCTTCCAAAGCAAAAAATGCTGCATTCCGGTAGATTTCCAGATTTCCTCCCATGTTTTCCCGCAGATATCTGCCGACCCATTGTCTCTGATTTTTCAAGTATAATGCATCAGCGTCCTCTGTACTGTCCCAGTAAAGTGCCGGGCAGACTGCCAGCTGCCGGTATACCCGGTTAATACGCCGTGATCCTCTGTTTTCCTCAAATTCCTCAAAATCTGTCTTTTCAAAATCCTTCCAGGATTCATATCCGGAAATGTCGGTAGTAAAGCTGCTGGTAAAATATTTCGAATAGCCTGTATTTTCATACAGTACTTCCTGCCCGGCTTCCTGGCTGAAGGATTCACTTTTTCCTTCATACACCCTGAGCATCTGCAGCCGTTCCATATACTGCAATACCCGGACCAGTGATTTTCTCTGTGTAAAGGAGGTCCAGTCCACCGGCATGTAATTTTTCAGTTGTGTCTCCACATAGTCGATCAGTTCCGACAGCAAAAACTGCCTGCCCTCCTCGGCATCCTCCAGATACATCAGCACCACACATAGTATGCAGTAGTCCCGAATGTCCGTAAACTCACTGATTCCCATAAATGCTTCTGCATGCGCCGGCCTCTTCTCCAGTTTTAACAGCTTCTCTGTATGTATCAGCTTCCATCCCAGTTGTTCTCTGA
>ENA-OWPB01001167-OWPB01001167.1-human-gut-metagenome-genome-assembly--contig:-NODE-1167-length-25815-cov-22.371856_pt1 | contig 25815 bp, 20 predicted proteins | sample MGYA00248260_ERZ651838 | MGnify/ENA primary metagenome ERZ651838 (study PRJEB26924, sample SAMEA4378304) | human gut metagenome | biome: human gut; feature: human-associated habitat; material: faeces...
TATCCTGCAAAAGCTTTTCCAGTTTCTGCTCTGCAGTCCGGTCAAACTTGGTTCCTCGAATCAATCCATCTTTCAGGTTACCAAAAGTAATGAGCTTCTGTGAACCTTCTGTTCCATCGGCCATATCCAGATAATGCAGCAATGTCAGATAATGCCATTCGTCCATGTCTGAGTTAATACGAAACTCAGGGAGTTGAATTTCAATCGTTTCATAAAAACTCAGTACTTCAAGCACATTTCGGCTGCTATGAAAAACAGCCCCACTTTTTGCAGCAAGATCCTCTCCGGAACGATTTTGCAGCCGTTTTACTGCTGCCTGCAACATTTCCTGAAATGCACGATTTTCTGTTTGATTTTTGTATTCCATAAGTTCTCCTTTGTAAATATTTTATCGCATCATGTAATAATCAATGTTTATTCAAGGATTTTGGTGGTTTCATAAATTTGGCTACGATCAGCATATTATACAATCCTCCGTAAGTTTCATTCCTGTGTTGACTTTTCCTTTAAATTTCATTATAGTTGTAATTATATTATTTACAATCATCAAAATAATAAATATGCACAGTTTCTCAACATATTGGAAAGAACTGTTGAGAACTTGAAATGTTTTAGACAAACCAGAAATATTTTCGCCTCAAAAACGTGAAACCAAAATCATTATATCATACTACAAGGAGTTTCTTATCATGAAATACTCAACGAAATTAAGCGATACTGTTCATGTGATGGTTCTGATTGCTATCAACCAGGAAAAATCTCTCTCCAGCGCCTCAATTGCAGAAAGTGTCCATACAAATCCTAGCTTTGTACGCCAGCTTATGTTAAAACTAAAAAAGGCCGGACTTATGACCAGTGTAGCCGGACATGCCCATCCTTCTCTTTCAAAACCGGCAGACCAGATTACATTGCTGGATATTTATAAGGCAGTTGAAGGTGAGAAACCGCTGCTTCATTTAGATACTCATACCAATCCTGATTGCGGTGTTGGTATTAATATTCAGTTATCTTTGCAGGGATTCTATAATGAAATTCAAAAAAACGCTGAAGAAAAGATGAATACGATTACTTTACAGGATATCATAAATACTTATTACCAGCGGACATCCATGCAAAATGATTTACAAAATATTATATAGCAGGAGAAACGAGAATGGACTTCCAGATATGGATTATCTTCTAAATGATGAAGAATCTGATAACGATTTGGCGAGTAAAATTTTTATATTTTCTAATCCAGAGATTTTCTTGTTATCATGCCCGCCTCCGTGCGGGCATTTTTTAATTCAGCAGAGCACCGCAGGCGGTCTTTCCTATAAAGTAAAAAAAGCGGTAAATTCAGCTCATCTGCAAGCTCCAGTGCCTCCCTGGGAAACTCATCAAAAAAACGTGTCTTGTGTTTTAGTCTCTTGACATTATCATAAGCAACTCCCCTGAGCTGAAGGTAACTCTGGCATATTCGCTGATGATCTCATTGCTTACAGTAAGTCCACTGTCTGCTGCTGTCAGACAATAGTTACTCAGGGGATATTTAAATCCTTCCAGAGTCAGATCTGTCACATTTCCTCCAAATGGAAAAAATGACACATATTTTCCAAACTGTTCTGACTTTTTCAGAACTGTTCCGTCTGAAATAAGCTTCATATAATTATACTGATCCACAAGTGTTACTTCTGCCCCCTGGTTTTGTGCCAGGACAAGGAGTCCGAAATTCGCCATCAGATGGTCTACTCTGTTTCCTGTCACACCAAAGATCACTATCTCTTTTGCACCGGTCCTGATCGCATAATTCATGGCAGACTGTGTATCTGAATCATCTTTTTCCGGTCTCAGGCGGATAACCTTTATTTCTTTTATCTCATTTCTAAAGCCTTTTTGCACTTTCCACTCAGTCATTCCCCCATAGGGAATTTCACTGTCCATACTTTTTTCTTCCTGAATTTCCAGAAATTTTTTTCCATCTTCAGACAGACTGTCAAAATCTCCAATAACTGCATCCGGCAAAAGCTGATGCTCCAGAAAGAATTCCAGCCCTTTATCAGCTGCGATCAGACAGGCTTCATTCTTTTTTAAAAAATCGAGGGCAAAATCACTGTGGATATTGCCCCCGCTTACAATTATCGTATCTATCATGCTCTTCCTCAGTCAATCCTTCTTATGATCTCATCCATTCGTTCTCTGGCATGTTTTACATTTTTTGCCAGATCATCTTTGAAAACATAAGAACCTGCTACCAGCAGATTTGCACCTGCTGTGAGCACTGTCTCCATTGTCTCATCATTGATGCCACCATCAACCTGAACATCTACATCCAGATCCTCGGCCTCGATCAGTTCACGTACTTCCCTGATCTTCTCCGTACATTCTTCCATATACTTCTGACCGCCAAATCCCGGCTGTACAGTCATGATCAGAACCATATCCACATCGCTGAGCATATGGCTTATATCGTTTACAGGTGTAGCCGGTTTGATGGAAACCCCCACCTTCACACCTGCTTCCCTGATCTGTTCAATAGTTCTCTCAAGATCTTCACATGCCTCCGCATGTACTGTAATGGAATCTGCCCCACATTCCACAAAATCTCTGATATATCTCTCAGGCTCTGTAACCATGAGATGTACATCAAAAAACAACTTTGATTCCTTTCGGATAGACTTTATCACCGGCATTCCAAAAGAAATACTCGGCACAAAATCACCATCCATAACATCAATATGAAGCCATTCAATCCCCTCTTTTTCCAGGGTTTTGATCTGTTCGCCCAAACGGTTAAAATCTGCCGATAAAATAGAAGGGCACAACTGATACATAATTAGAATCTCCTTTTCTCTTTTAATTCATTATAAAGTCCAAGATAATCTTCATAGCGAAGCTGGCTGATCTCATGCTCAGCCAATGCTGCTTTCACGCCACAGTCCGGTTCATGGATATGTCTGCATCCCTGAAACCTGCACTGTTCTTCATATCTGCGAAACTCCGGAAAATACGCCTTAAGTTCCTGTTCTTCTATATCTGTCAGATATAAAGAAGAAAATCCCGGTGTATCCATCAGATAAGTATCATGTCCCACCGGTATCACCTGAGAATGACGCGTGGTATGCTTTCCACGTTTCAGCTTCTTACTTATCTCCCCGGTTTCCATCTGTACATTTTCCTGCAGTGCATTGGTAATTGAAGATTTTCCCACACCGGAAGGTCCTGCAACTACAGTTGTTTTTCCTTTCAGGATTTCACGTATTTCATCCAGCCCCTCTCCATTAAAAGTACTGGAAAAAATCACATCATATCCACAACTCTTATAGGTTTCATATAAAAGCTCCAGTTCTTCCTGTTTTGCAAGATCTTTCTTGTTAAAACATATGACTGCCGGAACATTCTCTTTCTCCATCATGATCAGAAAACGGTCAAGCAGCATAAAATTAGGTTTAGGATTCTCCATCGCAAAAATCACAAAAGCCTGATCCACATTGGCAACGGCCGGACGGATCAATGAATTTTTTCTGGGAAGGATGGCAGTCACACTGCCTTCCTTCTCCTGTTCATCCAAAACCTCTATCTCCACATTATCCCCTACAAGAGGTTTCTGTTTATCTTTTCTGAATATTCCCTTTGCTTTGCATTCATAAATCTCATCATTTTCTGCATAGATGTAATAAAATCCTGCAATTCCTTTTATTATCTTTCCCTGCATGGATCATTCAGCCTTAGCAAATGTAATAGAATAATTTCCGAGTTCCTGATAAGTTCCACTGATCTGTTCAGACAGATACAAAGTACCCTCGCTGATACCAGGTGCACCTGTGATATCCAGATCATACGGGAACTGGATTACCTGATCTTCCAGAACAACTGAAGCTGTCGGTGTTCCGTTTACATTCTGGATCAGTTCCAGACGAACCGGACCTCCGGAATATCCTGACGGAGTATTCAGAGTCTGTGTACATTTCCATACTTCCCCGGCTGCTGCCGCCGCACTGTTATCTGCTGTCTGTGCCGGAGCATCAGATGATGCAGCAGTATCTGCGCTGTCACTCTGAGCCGAAGGTTCCTGATTTCCGGTACTTACTGTGATCACAACATTTACATTATCCGGATCTTCCCAGTTTCCGGCTTCCGGTTCCTGTGAAATTACTTCTCCTTCTGCCACCTCTGCACTCTTTTCCTCTTTTACTTCCACATTGAGGAACTTACCAAAAGTAGTAACTGCATCATTCTTTGTCATTCCGACAACACTTGGAACCTCCACACTGTCTCCATAGTCCACACCTCGGCTGACAAGCAGTGTTACCCTGTCTCCTGCTGAAACAGAGTTTCCGGCTGCCGGAGTTGTGGAGACTGCATATCCCGGATCTGTAACCGGAGTACCATCATCATTTAATTCACTGTATTCTTTCTGTATCTCAACAGTTAATCCCATATCTTCCAGAGTCTGCTGTGCGTCTACTCCGGTCTGTCCATCCACATCCGGAATTGTGATCTTCTGCGCACCCTTGCTGATATAATACTTAATGGTCGTATACTGCTCTACTTTACTTCCCTTTGGAATATCCTGTGAAGAAATGGTTCCTTTTGCCTGATTTGAAGCCTCCTCGCCCATAGGCTGAATACCCAGTTTCATATCCTTTGTGATATTCTTTGCTTCATCCTCTGTTTTTCCTACCAGATTCGGCACAGTTATCATTCCGTCATCATCTGATTCCGATGTATCCTGGGCCTCAGTTTTTTTGTCTGTATCATTGTTACTTCCAATAAGTCCGGACGCCTTTCCTGCGACCAGAATGATTGCTATCAGAATCACAACACCCATCAGAAGCATTACAATAGTCAGCCCATGTCCGCCTCCTTTTTTCTTTTTCTCAGGCTTATCTGATTTCTTCCTGTGCTTTTTCACTTCCGGCTCATCATCATAATCTGTTTCATTGATTTCTTCTTCCAGAGCCTCAGGTTCTGACTTTGCGATCTGCTTCGGCATATGTTTGATCTCGCCAAGCTCCTTATCTGAGATCACAACTGTTTTTGCTTCGTTATCCACAGACGTCAGCGTTACGAAATCTCCCTGTGGATCGATCAGAGAATGCTTCAGATCTGCGATCACATCCTCCATGTTCTGATAACGGCGATCCACGCTTTTCTGTGTACATTTCAGAATGATCTGCTCCAGACTGTGGGGAAGCTCCGGTGTATAAATACTTGGAGGAACAATCTCTTCCTGAAGATGTTTGATAGCAATAGCTACTGTGGTATCTCCGTCAAAAGGAACCTTCCCTGTAACCATTTCATACATTGTGATACCCAGTGAATAAATATCACTCTTCTCATCACTGTATCCGCCTCTGACCTGTTCCGGTGAACTGTAATGAACAGATCCCATTACATTTGAGCTTATGGTATTGGAAGAAGCGGCTCTTGCAATACCAAAATCTGTTACTTTTACCTTTCCATCCATGGAAATGATAATATTCTGCGGTTTTACATCACGATGTACAATCCCATGGCTGTGTGCAGCTTCCAGTCCCATGGAGACCTGGATTGCAATACTGGTTGCTTCTTTTACAGAAAGCTTTCCCTTTTTGGAAATGTACTCCTTGAGAGTAATTCCCTCAATAAGCTCCATAACAATGTAATAAACTCCGTTATCGTCACCAACATCAAATACATTCACTATATTCGGATGTGTCAGGACTGCTGCAGCCTGAGCCTCACTTTTAAACTTGCGGATAAACGTCGTATCCTCTCTGAATTCCGGCTTAAGAACTTTTACAGCAACAAACCGATTCAGCTTATGGTCTTTTGCCTTGTATACGTCCGCCATTCCGCCGGTACCAATTTTTCCTAATATCTCATAGCGTTCTGCTATGATCATTCCCGTTTTTAACATGCTTTCACCTCGTCTGTGAATGGTTCTACCAATACAATTGCAATATTATCCTTGCCGCCATTGCGGTTTGCTTCTCTTATAAGTATCCTTCCTTTTTCATCCAGATCTGTAGATGTGTCAGAAATGATTTCCCTCAGCTGGCTGTCCTCAACCATGTTGCTGAGCCCGTCCGAACACATCAAAACTACATCTCCGGGTTCCAGTTTCAGATCAAAGAAATCAATATCCACTGTTTTCTCTGCTCCAAGTGCTCTTGTAATGATATTTTTCTTAGGATGCTTCCTTGCCTGTTCAGGGTCAAGTTCTCCCATTCTTACCATCTCCTGCACCAGTGAGTGATCCCTTGTTATCTGCTGAATCTTCTCTCCGATCACATAAAGTCTGCTGTCACCTACATTTGCCACATAAGCGTAATGTCCTACGATAGTAGCTGCCACCATCGTTGTTCCCATTCCTCTGAGTTTCTCATCCTGCTGTGCCTGGGTAAGAATCTCGGTATTTACACATTCAATGGCATGACGGATTACCTTTACCGGATTAAAATCCGCATCCTGCCGGATTTCCTCCACCATAGATGTAACCGCATGAGAGGATGCATAATCACCTGCATTATGACCACCCATACCATCTGCAACAACAAACAGATTCGGAAGATTTCCAACCGGGTCAGCAGTTGCGAACACATAATCCTGGTTCATCTTCCGCTTTTGCCCGACATCAGTAGCTGAATATATCCTCATGTCACTTCTCGCTTTCTGTTTTTTCCATATAACTTTTTCTTAACTGTCCACAGGCACCATCAATATCACTGCCCATTTCTCTTCTAATAGTAACATTTATTCCACATTTTTCAAGTTTTATTTTGAAATTCTCCACAGCCTGTCTTGTTGAACGCACAAAGGAACGTTCCTTAATAGGGTTTACCGGAATCAGATTTACATGGCAGTTCATATCTCTGATTCTGCCGGAAAGTTCCCTTGCATCCTCATCGCTGTCATTAACTCCGGCTACCAGACTGTATTCAAATGTGATCCTGCGCCCGGTTTCTTTAAAATAATAACGGCAGGCTTCCAGAACCTCATCCATGCTGTATTTGTTTGCGATCGGCATCAGTTCCCGTCGCTTCACATCATTAGGTGCGTGAAGGGAAAGTGCAAGTGTCATCTGAAGCTTTTCTTTTGCAAGGTCATAAATCTTCGGAACCAGCCCACAGGTAGATACAGTCAGGTTTCTCTGACTGATATGAAGTCCTCCGTCTTCTGTCAGGATATGTATAAACCTGAGAAGATTTTCATAATTATCAAGAGGTTCCCCCGTTCCCATGACCACAACATTGGAAACTCTTTCTCCTGTCAGAGCCTGTATCCTGTATATCTGATCCAGCATTTCTGACGGGAGAAGACATCTGGTCAGTCCTCCTATGGTAGATGCACAGAATCTGCATCCCATGCGGCATCCCACCTGAGAAGAAATACAGACAGAATTTCCATGTTTATACCGCATGAGAACACTCTCTATCACATTTCCATCACTGAGACGGAACAGATACTTCTGTGTACCGTCAATCCGGGATGTCTGTACATCTACCATCTTCAGTGCTGTGACAGGATATTCTTTCAGTTTTTCCCTCAGGCTTTTGGAAAGATTGGTCATCTCATCATAAGAAGTAACAAGGTGTTCATGCAGCCAGCTGTAAATCTGCTTCGCACGAAAAGGCTTATCTCCCAGAGTGGTCATCAGTTTCTTTAATTCGTCGATCGTCATTGACTTAATGTCTGTCATTACTTATTTTCTCCTGAATTTTGCAATAAAGAAGCCATCTGTTTTGTGTACTCCCGGCAAAAGCTGAAGATAACCCAGAGCTGTTGTCTCAGAATGCAGTTCTTCCGGAAGATACGGATCAATACTCTCCAGTTTGAACGGATGATTATTCATAAACCACAACATGTTCTCTTCATTCTCTTCCTTTGCGATAGTACAGGTACTAAATACCAGCACTCCGCCCGGTTTCACATATTCTGCCGCATTGTCAAGGATTGTTCTCTGAAGGATTACAATCTCTTCCTGCTTCTGTGCTGTCACCCTGTATTTGATCTCCGGCTTCTTTCCAATTACTCCATATCCGGAACATGGGACATCTGCCAGAACGACATCTGCCTTGAGTTCTGAATCTACATCAAATACCGTAGCATCCATCACATGAGCCTGCACATTAATGCAGTCTGTTCTGTGAATATTCTCTTCGATCATATCCACTTTGTACTGGCTGATATCGCGTGCATCTACTGTTCCGTAATCTCCCATTTTATCTGCAATATGGAGACTCTTTCCACCAGGTGCTGCGCACATATCTATCACATAATCCCCTTTTTGCGGATCTGCAATTTCTGCCACCAGCATGGAGCTTACATCCTGCACCTGGATTTTCCCCTGTATAAATGCATCCAGTGCAAGAATATGGTTATAATTTGAAATTTCATATGCATAGGGAAGATAAGGTGCAGGTTTCACTTCCACTCCCTGATCGACCAGGCTCTCATAAATCTCTTTCTGTGGATATTTATGAGTTCTGCAGCGTACTGTGATCGGTTTCTCAGTGAGAAAATCTGTAAGGATCTTTTCTGTTTTTTCTTCCCCGTAATCCTCAAGCCAACGGTTTACCAGTGTTTCCGGCATAGAATATCTGACAGACAGATATCTGACCGGATTTTCTTCCCTTGAAGGAAGTTTCAGATTTTTCCACTCTCTGGCAATCGTACGAAGAACACCGTTTACAAAAGGTTTCAGGCTGTAAAAGCCTTTTCTCTGTGCCAGCTTCACCGCTTCATTACACACTGCGCTGTCCGGCACACTGTCCATAAACCTGATTTGATAAACTGCACTTCTCAGGATTTCCCTGATCACAGGCTTCATTTTATCTACAGATACTTTTGAATATGAATCAATAATATAATCTATTAAAATACGATATTCCAGTGTTCCTTCACAGACTCTGGTAATAAAAGCTCTCTCCTGTCTTGGAAGGAACTGATATTTGGAAAGAGCATTGCGGATTGCAATATGGCTGTGTTTTCCCTCTTCCTCAATTTCCAGTAATATCTGTAATATCAGTTCTCTTGTATTTATTCCATTAGTCACGGTCTCTTCCTCCGGCAAGTATGATCAGTCTTAAAAGCTGCAGGATTGATGAAGCAAGTGCTGCAACATAGGTGAGTGCTGCCGCTGTAAGAACCTTCCTTGCACCTTTTACCTCATCGTTTCCAAGCATTCCTGAACTTCCAAGCATTTTCAACGCTCTTGAAGAAGCATTGAATTCTACCGGAAGAGTTACAAGCTGAAAAAGAACCGCAAATGTAAACAAAATGATTCCAACAGTCAGCAGTGGACGGATTGAGAAAATCAGTCCTGCCAGAAACAATGGCCAGGAAAGTGTGGAACCGATGTTTGCAACAGGCACAATCGCAGAGCGAAGATTCAATGGCACATAGTTAGTCGCATGCTGAATAGCATGTCCACATTCATGCGCAGCCACCCCGATCGCAGCCACAGATGTTTTATCATATACATCCTGGGAAAGTGCCAGTTTCTTACTTCCCGGATCATAGTGGTCTGTCAGGCTGCCGGATATGGGTACTACCGTAACATCCGTAATTCCCGACATACGAAGAATCCGTCTGGCAGCATCGGCGCCTGTAAGCCCCGATGCACTGCGCACTCTGCTGTAAACAGAAAATGTACTCTTTACCTTTGCAGATGCCAGTAAAGACAGCACCATTCCGATAACGAGCAGTAAATACGTAGGATCAAAATAATAATATCCGTACATCTAATCACTCCTTATGATCTGTAAAAACAATTCCATTTTCAATGTGATATCCCCGGAGAAAGGCTTCTGTTTCCATACGCTTCTTACCTTCCAGCTGTATCTCTGTAAGAATCAGCACTCCTTCTCCACATGCTGTATGGATCCCCTCTTTATCTGCCAGGAAGATTGTTCCCGGAACAGCATCTGTTTTCTCAGTGCTGACTTTACATTTCCACACTTTCAGAGTTTTTCCATTAAGAAATGTATAAGCACTTGGCCATGGATTCAGGCCGCGTACAAGGCGTTCCAGTTCTTCTGCAGATTTTCTGAAATCCATCAGTCCCATCTGTTTGGTGATCATAGCCGCATAAGGTGTAGGACTCTCCTCCGGCTGTTTTTCAAACTCCGCAGTTCCCTGCTCAATAGATGGAAGCGTCTTGATCAGCAGATCCGCACCGGCCTGCGCAAGTTTTCCAAACAGGCTTCCACCTGTTTCTGTCGGAGAGATCGGAATCACTATCTTTGAAATCATATCACCGGTATCAAGACCTTCTCCCATCTGCTGGATCGTTACACCTGATACTTTTTCCCCGTCGATCACAGCCTGCTGGATAGGCGCTGCTCCTCTGTATTTCGGAAGAAGAGACGCATGAATATTGATACATCCAAATTTCGGAAGTTCCAGGATTTCTTTTGGAATAATCTGTCCATATGCAGCAACAACTATGATCTCAGGATTGATTTCTTTCAGAATCTCCAGAAATTCAGGGTTATTTCTCACTTTCTCCGGCTGATATACCGGAATATCGTGCATAACGGCTTCTTCTTTTACAGGTGTTGGCAATAATGTCTTACCTCTCCCTTTTGGTTTGTCAGGCTGAGTCACCACTGCTGCCACCGCATATCCGGCTTCTGTCAGTGCATGTAATGACGGCACTGCGAAATCCGGTGTTCCCATAAATACTATCTTCATTTGATTATCACTCCTCATCCTCATCATAGGAAACCTGATGAAGTTCTCCTTCTACCAGTTCTGTATACATATGTCCGTCCAGATGATCGATCTCATGGCAGAAAGCACGCGCAAGAAGACCTTCCCCTTCATATTCTACTTCATTCATATCCTCATCCAGAGCTTTTACTTTTACATAGTTCGGACGTGTTACCTGACCAGCCATTCCAGGTACACTTAAGCATCCTTCATCACCAGTCTGTTCGCCTGATGTTTCAAGGATTTCAGGATTGATCAGCACGATAGGACCCTCTCCTATATCGATCACAACAATACGCTTCAGCATACCTACCTGTGGTGCAGCGAGGCCAACTCCCATTGCATCATACATGGTTTCAAGCATATCCCCGATCAGATCATGAATACGTGGTGTCATTTTTTCTACCGGTCTGCTGACCTTTGCAAGTACTTCGTCGCCCTGTAATCTGATTTTTCTAAGTGCCATTTCTTTATTCTCCTCTTCTTTGATTATGATGTTAGAATCAAAAGATATTTTGCCCCTAACCTGATATCTTGATTATTGTTATATCACGATTTCAGAAATTACTGCCTTCCGGTTTTCCCTTCTGCAGCAGATTACTTCAGTAATAAGATTTTGAAAAACTCTGCCATAATTAACTGAAATCAAATTGTATGTATATTTTCCGGAAACCGGAATTTATCTCTATGTATTTCTCCAGCTGGTCTTTGATATGTACCAGCGTTTTATGATCTTTATGTTTTAAATAGATAACCTGTCTGTAAATATCCTTAACTTTTCCAACTGACGCATATGCCGGGCCAATGATATGCAGGTCATTTTCTCTGTATATCCTTTCTATATAAAGTTTCAGATAATACATTGCCTGAACCAGTTTCTCATCTTCCGGACCTGAACCCAGAACTGCCAGCATATGTGCCGCAGGCGGATAATCCAGAAGCATACGGTAACTCATCTCTTCCTCATAGAATGCCTGATAATCCTGCACTGCCGCCGCCTGAATACTGTAATGATCCGGATGATAGGTCTGGATCACTGCCTCTCCCGGTTTTTCCCCCCGTCCTCCCCGGCCGACTGCCTGACAGAGAAGCTGAAAGGTACGTTCCGCACATCGATAATCCTCTGCATTCAGCGAAAGATCCGCTGCTACTATTCCCATGAGTGTGACATCCGGAAAATCATGCCCCTTAACGATCATCTGTGTTCCGATCAGTATATCTGCCTCATGAGCTGCAAAAGCTGCAAGGATCTTTTCATAGCTGCCCTTGGTTCTTGTTGTATCAAAATCCATTCTGAGAGTCCTGACTTCTGGAAAATCTTCCCGCACTACCTTCTCGATCTGCTGTGTTCCTGCCTTAAATCCGCCAATATAAGGCGATCCGCACACCGGGCATATCCGGGGTTTTCCTGTCTCATATCCACAGTAATGACATAAAAGCCTTTCATTATTATGCTCCGAAAGAGAAACATCACAATGCGGACACTTCATCACATGTCCACAGGACCGGCAGGATACAAAACCTGCGTATCCTCTTCTGTTCAGAAAAAGCATTACCTGTTCTTTTTTCTCAAACCGGCCTTTCATCTTTTGCCGGAGTTCTCTGCTCAGTACAGACCTGTTTCCTGCTTTTAATTCCTCACGCAGGTCTACGATAGAAACCCAGGGCAGAGGTCTGCTTCCATATCTTGTTGTCAGCCTGACCAGACTATATTCCCCATTCATTGCCTTACTGTAGGCTTCCACTGATGGAGTAGCTGAACCCATTACCACATTTGCATGCTCTAAAACAGCTCTCCGGATTGCAGTTTCCCTTGCATGATAACGGGGTGTGCTTTCACTTTTATAGCTTGGTTCATGTTCTTCATCAATAATGATCAGTCCCAGACTGGCAAATGGCGTAAACAGCGCAGATCTGGGACCGATCATCACCTGGACTTCTCCCTTTTTCGCACGTTTAAACTGATCATAGCGTTCTCCCTGAGACTGTCTGGAATTGATGACTGATACTTTATCCCCAAATCTGGCATAAAATCTGCGTACCGTCTGATATGTCAGAGCAATCTCCGGGATCAGCACGATTGCTTCTTTTCCCTGAGAAAGCGTCTGCTCGATCAGCTTTATATACACCTGGGTTTTCCCGCTCCCTGTCACTCCCTCGATCAGTACAGGCTTCGGCGATGGTTTTTTCCACTCTCTCTGTATCTGCTTTACTGCCGCTTCCTGTTCATCTGTAAGCGGCATTCGCCTTTCTCCGGAAATATCACCTGTATTCAGTGAAGTTCTCATTATCTCATCATATTCTATGCGGATAATCCCCTGCTCCTGAAATTTCTTTACAACAGCAGAAGTTGTCCCCAGTTCTTTCGCCGCATGTGTATAATCCAGTCTTTTTTTCTCCAGAAGTTCCCTCAGAAGTCTTGTTCTGGCTTTAAACCTTGTTTGTTCAAGTTCTTTCAGCAACTGCGTTCCCGCCTCTTCGGAAATATCCAGGCATATATATTTTTTTTCTTTTGCCTTGATTTTCTCCTGGATAGGAAGTACTGTCCTGAGAGCCTGGATCATGGTGGAACCATAATTTTCTCTCATCCAGGCTGCCAGGGCGATCAGTCTGGATTCCGTAGTCTCTTCTCCACTGCAGATTTCACTGATTTCTTTAATCTTTTCGGGAGCAATTTTCGGTTTATCTGACAATCCGATCACATATCCTTTACGCACCCGGCCGGCATTTCCAAAAGGGATGGCTGCCACCATCCCTGCCTTTATTTTCTTCTCCAGCCTTTCCGGTACACGATATTGAAAACTCCGGTCCAGTTTATCACTGGAAATATCAATTATTATATCAGCATATATCATGAACTTATTCCTGTTTGACCCGCTACCTATTTACCAGCAAGAATATCTGCGATCAGGACACGTTCATCCATAGGATATTTCTTTCCTTTAATTTCCTGATAATCCTCATGTCCCTTACCTGCCAGAACTATAATATCCCCCGGCTCTCCATGATGGATTGCATAGGCGATGGCTTCTTTTCTGTCCGGAATCTCTACATATTTTCCATCGGTTTTTGCCATACCGATCTTGATATCATCGATGATCGCCTGTGGTTCTTCATCACGTGGATTATCAGAGGTAATGATGGTAAGGTCTGCAAGCTTTCCGGAAACCTCTCCCATCTCATAGCGGCGAAGCTTCGATCTGTTGCCTCCGCATCCAAACAGACATACCAGTCTGTGTGGATGATATTCTTTCAAAGTGGTCAGAAGACTCTCCAGAGCCATGGCATTATGCGCGTAATCGATCATCAGAGTAAAATCATCGGATACTTTTACCATTTCGATACGGCCTTTTACCTTAGCTACTTTTAAGGCTTTGAGAATGTTCTCTTCCGAAACCTTAAAATGACGGCAGATCGCGATTGCTGTCAATGAATTGTAGATGCTGAATTTACCGGGAATATCTATCTCCACATGAAAATCCAGAAGTCCTTTCAGATGGTAGGAAATACCCAGATATCCTTTACCTCCGACCAGCTTTGCATCTTCCGCACGAAGGTCTGCTTCCGGTGAAAATCCATAAGTTTCCAGGCTGCAAGTATGACCTTCAATAATCTTCTCGAAATGTTCATCATCTCTGTTTACAATTCCTACCTTGCACTGTTTCAGAAGTAAGGACTTGCATCTGAGATAATCATCAAAATCCTTATGTTCATTTGGTCCGATATGATCCGGCTCAATATTTGTAAAAATACCAAAATCGAAAACAAATCCCTGAGTTCTGTGAAGCATCAGTCCCTGGGAGGAAACTTCCATAACCACACAGTCACAGCCGGCTTCTGCCATCTCATGGAAATATTCCTGAATCACATAAGACTCCGGTGTTGTGTTCTTTGCAGGAATCACTTTGTCACCGATGATCGCTTCAATGGTTCCGATCAGTCCCACTTTATATCCGGCATTTTCCAGAATAGATTTTACCATATACGTAGTGGTTGTTTTTCCTTTTGTTCCTGTGATACCGATTGTTTTCAGTTTCTCTGCGGGATATCCGAAATATGCGGCAGAAATAAACGCCATTGCATATCGTGTATCTTTCACAAGAATGACTGTCACATCTTCTGGTGCTTCCACAGCTTCTTCCACGATCAGAACCTTTGCTCCTTTTGCAACTACATCCGGCACAAATTTATGGCCATCCACCACTGCACCGCGGATACAGATAAAAAGAGAGCCCTCTTCTACTTTCCGGGAATCATAAATCACATTTTTTACTTCCTGGTCTGTACTGCCCTGAAGACATGTATATTCCAGCTTTTCCAGTAAGGATATTAATTTCATTTTAATCCTCCATATCATTTCCTGCCTGCCTGAATTTTATACAGCCTCTGCGGCAATTTCGTTACTGTTCACTCCGTTCACAGTAACGCAATTTCTTTAAAGTCAGGCAGAGGTGTTTTACTAAAGCGTATATTCTATATAAGAATAGCACACCTCCCCTGTCGTTTCAACGTTGTTTCTCTACTTCTGCTGTTTTTTTGTCTTCCTGTAACAGAATGCACTGACTCCGGACATGATTGCAAAAATCCCCAGTACAATATACAAAACCGTTTCTGTCTCATCTCCTGTACGTGGTTTGGAAGCAGTAGTATAAGCACTTCCGGACTTTGAGTCATATCCATAACTCTGGGAAGCCAGAGATGCCGGTTGCGGCGTAACTGTAACAATATTATCAGTTTCCTTTAATTCTACGTTTGCCTTAGATGTCATTGCCTGTGTACCAGTCTCATCAGATGTAACGATTACCTCATTGATCAATTCCTGACTTGCCATATATTGTGGAACAGTCACTGTAGCGTAAAGTGCAAAAGCCTCTCCCGGTGCGATCTGCGGAATCAGAGCCTGTGTGCCTGTGCTGTTTAATGTTACACCCTCTTTCCTGACAAAGTTTGCCTGAATACCGGCATTTTGGAATCTTTCTGTACTGAGAACCGAATGAAGTGTCCGCTCACCCGTATTCCTGATGCAGATCTGATATGTGATCGTATCTCCCGGATATGCCTGTGTTCTGTCCGCAGTTTTCTCCACCTCAAAAGCCGCCTTTAATGCAATGACTTCTGTTTCGACTGATTTCTGACATCCAATACTTTCTTCCTTTCCCGGATATTTCGCTTTTACAGTTACTGTATGAATAAGCTCTCCTGCCTGCTCCTCTGTAAGCTGTACTATCATCTGAAGATTTCTGATTTCTCCTGCCTTAAGACCTGAAATAATTCCCTGCATACCATTTGCAGTAAATCCCTCTTCCTGTTTCCATTCGGCTTTTATATTATCCTGAGAAAAAACACTGGATATCTCTATATTTTCCAGAGGTAATTCTCCTGTATTCTCTACAGACAATACATAAGTAAGGTTCTGCCCTGCACGTACCTCTTTCGTCTCCTGCTGTAACCGGGCTGTGATCCCTGTTTTTGCCTCCTGTACGGAAAGCAGAGCTGAAGGAGTTTCTGCAACAGTCCAGGTTTCATCCCCTGATTTCATCCAGAAATACGCACCTGTCCCCTCCCAATCTTTACAAAGCGGTGCATCCTGGCACAGAGGATAATCTGTTTTTACAGAAGAAATATGATATTCTTCACGCAGAGACACCGGCACTTTCATGGTAAAGATATCTGTTTCCGCATCTGAAAGTGCAGTCTCACAGGTCAGCTTTGTAATCTGGGTTGTCTCACCTTTCTTATTTTGTATCTGTACGGATTCAGCCTGCAGATCATTCTTTAACGCTTCTGCATTTACCTGAAAATATTCTGAAATATATACAGTCAGAAAATATCTGGTTTTATCTTCCCTGATCTCATTTTGGTTCTCCTGCTCACTCTGTTGTGTCTGTCCGGTTTCTGTGTCAAATCCTTCTGCGTTTTCTTCTGCCTTCCGGTATTCTTCGCTTTCTATATCTTCTATATCTATTACTGCACTCTCTGATTCACACTCTGTATTTTCGGAATCCACTTCATCTGTCGTATTTTCTGCTGCTTCTGCTTCTCTCACTTCGCCATCCCATGTACTATTTTCCATCGGCAACTGTCCGTTCTCCGAAGCAGTATTTTCCTGTTGACTTTTATACAGTTCTTTCAGACCGCTCACTTCCAGTGTCAGTTCTGCCTGAAATTTCTCTTCATCGATCCACTGTGCACTCTGCTTTAAACCCACAGCAGGAACATATAACTCTGCAACTTCAAATTCTGCTGCTGATACTGCTCCTGTTCCCAAAATCCCGACAGCAGCCGTTATCATGACTGCTTTTTTTAACTGATTCCATATTCTTTTTTTCATTCTCTCATTCTCCTGAATTTTTATTCTATGTCATCTGAGGTACTTCCACTGTCAGAATGATATCGGTACAGTATCTTTCGAGATTATAAGTTCATATCCACAGACATACGCATCTCTCCTCTCTGTTTTGCACAATAAATAGGATTTTCAGAGTTTCTGCTCAGGATTCAAAACCATCTCCCGGACTATCAATAAATAATTGGAAATTTTTGCACCGGACCGGTGCGTGAAAATAAGAATACTGATAACGGCTGTTGCCGATGAATCTACTTTAGCATGTCTATGCTATAAAAACAAGATACCACTTTTTATTTTTCGTATTTGTTTATAATTCTTTTATAAATTTACCGATTGTTTCAGAAATTCGACATACTTTGAACATAATTTTCCCATATAATAGGTTTTGGATAGATGAAAAACCACTCTCTATCTCCCCCCTCAAAAAAACAAAACAGCTCTCACAGAAATGTGAGAGCTGTTTGTTTTTTGTTACTGTTCACTGATAATATCCCGCGAGGTGTTTTTTGGGTTATTTTCTATTGCAATTCTACTGGCAGTCTTTTATAATGTAGGATATCAATATGATTGAATATTTATGATATCAGTGATAAAAAATTTCAAAAATCTTTATATATAAGATCACCCCGCAGATATCATATTTACAGAACATGAAAGAATCGAGGTAATTCCCATGAGCGAAAAAATTACAGTAGTTGCACTGGGCCACAGAGCATTAGGAACCACCTTACCGGAGCAGAAAATCGCTACAAAAAAAGCAGCCAAAGCTGTCGCAGATCTTGTAGAAGCCGGAAATCGTGTAGTCATTTCCCACAGTAACGGTCCACAGGTTGGAATGATCCACACAGCCATGAATGAATTTGGCAAAACACATCCTGACTATACATTTGCACCTATGTCCGTATGTTCGGCAATGAGTCAGGGCTATATCGGATATGACCTCCAGACCGCAATCCGCGCAGAACTTATTTCCCGCGGTATTTATAAACCGGTAGCTACTATCCTTACACAGGTTGTCATTGATCCATATGATGATGCTTTCGCTGAACCTGAGAAGATCATCGGACGTGTCCTTACAGAAGAAGAGGCTGAAACTGAAGAAAGCAAGGGAAACTTTGTCACTAAACTGGCTGACGGCACTTATAAAAGAATCCTGGCAGCTCCGAAACCGCAGAAAATCGTAGAGCTTGAAACAATCCGCACACTTGTAGATGCGGGCCAGGTAGTTATCGCAGCAGGCGGCGGCGGAATCCCGGTTATGGAACAGGGAATCGATCTTCATGGTGCAAGTGCGATCATTGAGAAAGACCTTTCCAGCGGACTTCTTGCACAGGAATTAAATGCAGATACTCTTCTGATCCTTACCAGTGTTGAGAAAGTAAGTCTGAACCTCGGTCAGGACAATGAAGAATATCTTAATACAATTTCTGTAGATGATGCTAAGAAATATATGGCTGACGATCAGTTTGCCCCAGGCTCCATGCTTCCTAAATTCGAAGCCGGAATCTCTTTTATCGAAAAGGGAGATAACAGAAGAACGATTATCACAGATATTGCGCATGCAAAGGATGGATATTTCGAAAAAACCGGAACTATCATTAAATGATTCTATAGCAATCCTCGTAAATAATACATTTAAGAGGATTGCTATATTTTATCTGACAATACAAAAAGACATATACCAGAGCAATACATATCATCTTGCCAGTATATGTCTTTTAATTATCATATTATGATGTCAGATTCAAAAGTTTACCCCTGACCTGATATTACATAGATTTACGTTCCGCAATCTCTGCCATCTTCGCTTCGTTCAGACGAGTATCACCATGCACACGGCTGTAGGAAAGATATCCGTTCATACGGTCAATCTTTGTCAGATTCTTGGAACCACAGACCGGACACACGTCCATTTCAAGTTCCTCATGTCCGCAGTCATCACAGTAAGCAAGGGAAAGATTTACTCCCTCATAATATCCCAAAGACATGGCTCTGCGGATCAGAGTACGTATTGCTTCACGATTATAATCGATCGGATAACGTACATACTGAATCTTACCGCCGTTGCACAACTCCCAGAAACGTCCCTCCAGATCCTGTTTTTCAATCGGAGTTACATCTTCAGTCACATGACAGTGGAAACTGTTGCTTACATAAGGACGATCAGAAACCCCTTTCACAATGCCATACATCTTACGGAACTGTTCCACCTGCAGTCCACATAAACTCTCTGCCGGTGTTCCATAAATTGCATAAAGATAACCATCTTTCTCTTTGAATTCATTTACTTTCCTGTTGATATATTTCAGCACATCCAGTGCAAACTGCCCGTCTTCAGCAATGGATTTGCCATTGTAAAGTTCCTGGAGTTCATTTAATGCAGTGATTCCGAAGGATGCTGTCATTGGTTTCAGAATCTTGCCAATCTTTTCATTCGGTTTCAGATGTCCACCGTAAAATCCTCCCTCACAATATGCCAGCGGGTTGGTTGACGCACGCATCTGTCCCAGATAATCATAGGTACGGATATGCAGATTACGGATCATCTCAAGATAGAAATCCAGCACTTCGTAGAAATCCCTGCTCTCTGCTCTGGCTTTGGCAAGGATCATTGGAAGATGAAGGCTTACCGCACCGATGTTAAATCTTCCCACAAACACAGGAACATCCTTATCATCTGCCGGATACATACCGCCTCTCTCGTACCAGGGGCTCAAGAACGCACGACATCCCATAGGACTTATAACCTTTCCATACTGCTTGTACATACTGGAAATATATCCTTTTCCTGACATGGACAGCCAGTCCGGATACATAGTCTTGGCAGAACAGTCAACCCCTGCCTCAAATACATCCTCACTGATCTTGCCTTTTCCATGGATATTTTCATCATAAAGGAATACGATTTTCGGGAAGAGTACCGGTTTCTTGCGTCCTGCCTTACCCTGTCCGCCTTTATGCACTTCAAGAAGAGAAATACTTGCCATCTTCTCGAACTGCTTTATTCCAAGTCCAAGAGTTACAGTTACAAATGGATAATCCCCTCTGGAAGATCCGACTGTATTCAGCTTATACTCAATCCCCTGCCATCCCTGGTCAAAATCTCTGCGGACTTTGTCAAGCGCATACTCAATCGCACGTTCTTCACGTCCTGTCCAGCTCTCGTCAGAGTATTTCATAAATTCCTGGATGTATTTGTCATAACTCTTCTGTGCATAAGGTGCAAGGATCTTATCTACTTCCGGTACTGTAAATCCGCCATACTGCTGAGCAGCAGTGCTCAGAATAATATCACCCATAACATCAAACGCAGTATCCAGCGTCTTAGGCTCATTATACCATACATTTCCCATCTCAAATCCGCCGCTGAGTACAGATGCCACATCAAAGAGACAACAGTTCATGGTATCCAGACGTGCAGACTGGTCATGAATATAAATATAACCGTCTTTACATGCCTGAAGTTCATTACGGTTCATAAAAAATTTGCGATAAAGTTCTTTGTTCAGTTCATTAAAGATCAGGCTTCGCTTTGTAGCTACAAGCGCACTGTCTGTATTAGCATTACTCTTATCGCCAATATAACGAATTGCCTGACTCTTGGTATATACATCATCCATCATATGGATAAAGTCGAGTTTGTAATTTCTGTAATCGCGGTAGCTCTTAGCCACTGCCGGGTTCACTCTCTCAAGTGCTCCCTCTACGATGTTGTGCATCTCCTGGATCTCTATCTCATTCTTTCCCAGTGCCTCTGCATGTTCTTCCGCAAACTGGCAGATAAATTCCTTCTCTTTATCCGAAAATGTGTATAAAATTCTGGCTGCCGACTTATTTACTGCTGCTACGATCTTCTGTGAATTAAACTCTTCTCTCGTACCATCTTTCTTTATAACATATATCATACCTTTTGCTCCCATATACAATATATAGTATTATTTTCTTTCGTTTACCACAATTTATTCTATATGTGGTACGTTTAACAAGTATAGCACAGTATCTGTCAAAAAGAAAGGGGCAAAAAATTATTCGTCATATTGCCGAATTTGATACATTATCAGAAAATTTTCTTGACCATCCGAAGCCACTGCCGATACCTCATCTCCTGTATGCAATTCCACTTTTTCTTTATGCTCCGATTTGTCAAATTTTACAGTTTCATCTTTTCCTGAAGATCTTCTAATCTTCATGGTAAGAGAACCTCCCCAGCCGGATTCCAGTATGTATATTCCAGGTTCTATCGTGAATTCATACTCTATATCTTCTGAATTCTCATCAGCTGCCTCTGTTATAGTGTAAGCCTCTCCGATAACATAATCTTCTCCATCAAAAATATAACCATACGGATCATTTGCTTCAAACTTCTGAGCAGAGACTGCTGTACCAACAGTATCATCCCCGTCATTCTCACCTGTTTCATCCGCAGTGCTGTCACCAAAAAGGCAGTCAAAATCCAAGCTGATATCAAACGTATCATAAATAAATTCCTCAATCCTGTATTCAATTGTATCCCACTGTTCCGCAAACAGTCCTGCTGCTACAATCAGAACCAATATAAGTCTCCAGAAATTTTTTGATGCCCTGGCTTCTTTTTTCTTCGGTTTCTGTGTTGTTTTCTGTGTTGTTCTCACTGCCGCTTTTTTTTCCGGCTTTTTTGTTGTTTTGTTTCTGTCCGGCAGAGGAATCTCGCTCTCTGCCATTGCTTTTCTCACTTTCGCCGAAGAATGCCGATAATGCTCTGACCTGTCTTCGTTCAGGTGATACAGTTCCATATCATTTCTATACGGCATTCCACAATATTTGCATCTGCCGTTTACAACCGGACCGCCACAAACCTGACATTTTTTTCCCATATATCTTCCCCCCTGTCAGATGAATTTATTTATTTTCATTGATTCTTATAAAATTATTTTAACATTTTACCCTGATCTTGCAAAGCTGAAATTGTCAAATGCCTACTTTCCTGTTATAATAGCTGAGTAAAAGACTATAGAAATCCTCTTAAAAATACATTTGAAAGGATTTCAAAATTGTAGGAGGAATCCAATAATGGAACAGATTAAAATTCCTGACGGGTATCAGTCAGCTTTAAATCTCCATGATACCCAGATTGCCATTAAAACTGTGAAAGATTTTTTTCAGCAGACACTATCACAGAAACTGAACCTGCTTCGTGTTTCTGCTCCTGTTTTCGTAAACCCGTCATCCGGTCTGAACGATAACTTAAACGGCGTAGAACGTCCGGTAAGCTTTGATATCAAAGGCCAGCCGGAGAATGCTGAGATCGTACACTCTCTCGCCAAATGGAAGAGATATGCATTACAGAAATATGGCTTTGCTCATGGTGAAGGACTTTACACAGACATGATCGCGATCAGAAGAGACGAAGATCTGGACAATATCCATTCCATATACGTAGATCAGTGGGACTGGGAAAAGATCATCAGCAAGGAAGAACGCAACATGGACACACTTGTTTCCACAGTACGTGCCATCTACAGCGTTCTCCGCAAAACCGAAAAATACATGGCTGTTCAGTATGATTACATCGAGGAAATCCTTCCGAGAGAAATTGCATTTGTCAGCACCCAGGAACTGGTCGACATGTATCCTGATCTAACTCCAAAGGAACGTGAATACAAGATTGTCAAGGAAAAAGGTGCCGTATTCCTCATGCAGGTCGGCAAAACCTTAACCAACGGAGAACGTCATGACGGACGTGCACCGGACTACGATGACTGGGAATTAAACGGCGATATCCTTGTTTATTATCCTGTTCTCGACATTGCTCTGGAGCTTTCTTCCATGGGTATCCGCGTTGACGAGGATGCGCTTGACAGACAGCTTACCATCGCAGGATGTGATGACAGACGCGAGCTTCCTTTCCAGAAAGCAATCTTTAACAAAGAACTTCCATATACTATCGGCGGCGGCATCGGCCAGTCCCGTATCTGTATGTTCTTCCTCAGAAAAGCACACATCGGTGAAGTACATGCTTCCCTGTGGCCGGAAGAAGTAATGAAAGAAGCAGCAGCAAAAGGAGTACATCTTCTCTAAAAAAGCCGTAAACCTGGAATACTCAGAAATCACAGACACACAGATGTGTAAATACACAATGTATATCTGAGTGCCTTATCAGACAAATGTAACGGGGCGAATACAAAAGTGAATATTTTATTTTTTTTAACACCTAAAAGTGATGTAGCATATATATTTGAAAATGAGACTCTTCGTCAGACTCTTGAGAAAATGGAGCACAGGAAGTTTTCCTGTATTCCGCTTCTGAGTCTTGACGGGAAATATAAAGGAAGTATTTCCGAGGGTGATCTTCTCTGGGGAATAAAAGCCTTAAATGTTCCCGGACTGAAAGAAGCAGAGAGCATTTCCATTATGGCAATCCCGCGAAGAGCAACATATAAAGCAGTTCACGCAGATTCTGATATGGAGGATCTGCTGGACAAGGCAATCAACCAGAATTATGTTCCGGTTGTAGATGATCAGGGATACTTTATCGGCATCATCACCCGTAAAGAGATCATCAAATACTGCTACAAAGAACTGAAGAAATATATAAAAGCTTCAAATCCCGAACAGACTGATTCTTTGGAAAATTAATCCGTCTGTCAGAGACATCCTGTAACCATTCCATAAAAAGAGCTGTCACATTGCAATTATCTGCTAATGCGACAGCTCTTTTTTACCATAGCATATCGTTCTGTATCATTTCTATCAATAATACATTCAAAAAACTTCCAGGCACATTTTGCTCTCCCATATACCGGATCAGGATATTATCCTGAATAGCGCAACGCATCAATCGACTTCTTACGGGCAGCTTTATTCGCCGGATACAGACCAAATGCAATGCACCGCCAATACCGCCTGCCAGCAACACTCCCACGAGCGAAACAGTAATTACTTTCTTTTTTTCAGCATCTTATAAAACCTTTGAAAGAAAGTCTTTCAGTCTCGGATTCTTCGGATTTGCAAAAAATTCTTTCGGAGTATTCTCTTCCTGTATCTTACCGTCATCAATAAAAAGAACTCTGGTTGCCACTTCTCTTGCGAATCCCATCTCATGGGTAACTACAACCATAGTCATACCTGACTGTGCAAGCTCCTTCATCAGCTCCAGAACCTCACCTACCATCTCAGGATCAAGTGCGGAAGTTGGCTCATCAAAAAGCATCACATCCGGATTCATTGCAAGAGAACGTGCAATGGCAATACGCTGTTTCTGCCCGCCCGAAAGCATATCCGGATATGCATTGGCTTTGTCCGGAAGCCCTACACGTGCCAGAAGCTCATCTGCTTTCTTTGAAGCTTCATCCTTTGTCATCAGCTTCAGTTCTACAGGTGCCAGCATAATATTCTGTTTTACCGTTTTATGCGGAAAAAGATTAAACTGCTGGAATACCATTCCAATCTTCTGACGGTGTCTGTTAATGTCAACCTTCGGATCTGTAATATCAGTTCCTTCAAAGAGGATCTGTCCGCCTGTCGGAACCTCCAGAAGATTCAGAGATCTCAGGAAAGTAGATTTACCGGAACCGGAAGGACCAATGACGGCTACTACTTCTCCCTGACAGATATCTGTTGTAATTCCATCGAGAACCTGATTTGTACCAAAAGCTTTCTTCAGATCCTTTACCTGGATCAGTACATTCTTATCGCTCACTGGTTCTTAATCTCCTTTCCAGTTTATTCATACCCCATGTAAGGATTCCAACGATCACAAGGTAAATCGCTGCTGCTGCCATCAGAGGCCAGAACGCATTGTATGTACGGCTCTGAATCAGCATAGCTCCCTTTGTCAGGTCCATCATGCCGATGTAACCGATGATGGATGTCTCTTTGATCAGCACGATAAATTCATTTACCAGTGCAGGAAGTACATTCTTAAATGCCTGCGGGATAATGATCAGTCGCATGGTCTGGCTGAAATTTAACCCAAGACTTCGTCCTGCCTCTGTCTGTCCCTGATCAATGGACATGATACCGGAACGGACAATCTCAGCTACATAAGCACCTGAGTTGATACCAAAGGCAAGTCCGCCTACAATGATCTTGTTAATGCTTACAGCACCAAAAATTACAAAGTTCATGATCAGCAGCTGGATCATGGTTGGTGTTCCACGGATTACAGTCAGATAAACCCTGCAGATCGCATTGAGGATCTTAAATGAGCCTGACTTATCGTGCGCAGAACGGATGATTGCTACAAGGAAACCGATGATCAGACCTACAATTACCGCAAATACTGTGATAATAAGGGTTGTTTTCAGACCATCCAGAAGCCAGAGATAGCGGTCATCTTTAATAAAGTTCAGATAAAAATCTTCTTTTACACTCGCTAATATCATAGGATTATTCATAAAAACCTCTGTTCCTAAAAGAGAGCTGTTGGCAGATCGTCAACAGCTCTGTTATTTGTTATTTTAATACTTATTTCTTTACAATAATTACCTGGCTTGCATCTGCATAGGTATCTGTAAAGTCAACGCTTGATTTACGGTCTTCTGTTACAGTCATACCAGCTGCACCGAAGTCTGCTTTGCCGGACTGTACTGCCGGAAGGATGGAATCGAATTCCATATCTTCAATTTTCAGTTCATATCCAAGCTTATCACAGATTGCCTGAGCGATATCAGCATCGATACCAACGATATCATCACCCTCATGATATTCATATGGTTCGAACTCAGCGTTAGTAGCCATTACCAGAGTTCCATTGGAACGGTCAACATCTTCCGGTGATTCATATGGAGTCTTACCGGCATCCTCACCAA